>Ga0256844_10000015_pt1 | contig 89792 bp, 69 predicted proteins | sample MusselsmetaG_FD_189100 | JGI IMG/M metagenome (GOLD analysis project Ga0256844, IMG submission 189100) | Mussel associated microbial communities from hydrothermal vent at the East Pacific Rise, Pacific Ocean - Mussels | ecosystem: Host-associated > Mollusca > Shell > Unclassified ... | reverse complement strand
TATCGACAATGCCATTATAAGACCATTGATGCTCATCACTAAGGCTCATAACATCATCGCTATCACCGGCAATGCTGATGCTCCAGCGTTCTGAGTGGCTATTAGTGACACTGCCATCAAGTATTTTCATTTCTTCTGCAGCAGAATGTACTGCAGTCTGACTTAAGACAATATTATTGGTGCCGTATCCACGAGCTTCAAGTATTTCAATATTATCAATTTTATTATAGGCGGCAAAGGTATCCAGATCGTAGTCGGCATCGCCATCGGGATCAATATTGGCATTGGGATCACCGGGCAGGCTGAGATCACCTCCGGGCAGATAAAAACTTAAAGTATCAATATCATATTGCCCGGTATTAATGGAGATAAAATCAGGATTATTGGCACCGCTAAGTACAAATTCATTGTTCTGATTATTTTTGGAGGAAACAGCGTAGCGGGTGATATTGGTATTATAAACGATATAGGTTTCAGCAGAGTGTAGATGATCCGGCTTAAAATAGTAATTATCACCACCGGGGATAGTTTCACTACCGTCTTCAGTAAAATCAATAAATGTAGTTGCAGCATTTACATGGTAGCTATCAATATTAATTGTAGAGCTGGTTCCTGTGAGTGAACCGCTGTCAATAGTTAAATTATTGTAATTGCCAATGCCGATTGATTCCCCATCCCAAACAGCGCGAAAGCCCTCTGCAGACATAGGAAAATAATCGCTGCCCTGCGTTAATACCGCATCTGCTGCCATATCCGGTGCACCCAATAATATGGTATTGATTTTGTCCACAATATCCTGGCCATCGAGTGCACCGGAAACATCTATGACTAAAGATTGAGCACTGCCTGATAACTGATAATTAATGGTGAGGCTGTCAGCCGTTGTAATATCTGCAATATCAGAAAATTTAATCCAGGAAAAAGTAATATCAGCTGCGGAATCATTGATTGTGTATCTGCCCGCATAGGTGTAGTTGTTATACCAGCTTTCAGCATTGTCGAAGATCAGTAAGTCCTGGGTATTATCATATGTGTCGTTACTATAGGCCATAAACCCAATACCTTCATGAGTATCGCCAAAGACAAAGCCAGCAGTCAAGAGATCACTATTCACATGAGTCAGAGCATCCCAGTGCATTTCTTTTAATGACAGGTTAATCTGCCCGTCAAAATTAATAAAATGGGTTTTAAAATCAACAGATGTGACTTCACCAGAAAACACATCGGATGGGGGGGCAAAAGAGGATGGGTTATCATTACCTAATGTTCCGCCAATACTCTCAGAGCTCAGCCCGCTTCCCAGACTGCCGGAAATGCTGTTACTGCTGCCCAGACCGTTTACACCGTCAACACTTTTCAGTGATATACTGCTGCCACTTTGACCGCTCAAAGCACTCAGTCCATTGCTATTACTGCCTAAAAAACTTTGCTCGGAGGACAGACGCTCAACAGCACCGGGTGTAAAGTCATTGTCTGAAGCATTATCAGCGTCGGGTAAATCACCGGCAAGGAGGGTGTCTGCTTGCGTACCAGTATCTGCGGCTACTGGATTACCCGGCATAGAATTGCTCACAGACGGGTTATTGTTTGCTGCTGCACTATCAGATGAATCATGTGCCTGTGCATTCTGGAGATTATATTCAGAGCTTAAACGATTATCAGCACTATCCGCTCCAATTGCAGAAGATGCGGTATAGGCAAAGCTATCCAGACCGGCAATATCGTCAAATATAGATTCGGGCAGAATATAGCCAGCATCTTCTGTGGTAAGCATCGCCAATAAACTTGCAGCTTCAGTAGCTAACGGGCTACCTATAGCACTGTCAACACTTATAAATTCACCCTCTGTGAGCGTATTATTTTGCGGCAACAGGTGAGCCAGCTGGTGTTCTTCTATAATGGCGATAAATTCAGCTGCCGGCATAATAAAGATATCATGCGCAGCATAATTGGCTAAAAGCGTCTGAGGGGAATCTGCTAGCAGGCTTTGTGCAGTGTAGTCGGAGTCCTCATCGTCTTCGAGTAGCACGAACAGTTCATTATGGACAATAATATCCAGAGGAATGCCCAGTGCATTGGTGAACTCAGCAGTATCTGCTTCAGGGGAAAAGGTGTCCTGGCCTTGTGCCTGAAATGTTTCTTCGGCACTAAAATAGTCGGTTACAATGAGTAATTTGCCATTGCTTAATTTAATCAGCAACAGCTGTTCATATTGCATAAATTCAGCGCTTTGCAATAAGGTGGGATTTATCATGGACAGTTTATGAAACACCTCTTGCTCTTTCATTTATTCTATTGCACCTGTGATGCTGACTGTCTGTGTTTACAGTATTGAAACTAATTTAATACCATTACACTTTAATAAATAACTATTCCTTTATTGTTTATTAAGTGGCCGATTCCTTTACCTTCAGGTATCTTCTGTTTTTGGGATTACAGCCCAATCTGACCCTTTTCCAGCGGGTAGGGAGACTAAAATATATCGAGTCCCATAGTGGAGGAAAAAACTTTATATAGATCTAAAGAGTAGCATAATTTGCAAGGTTTAACTGTATTCTTTGATGCTTATATTGATATTGGACAAGTTTTGGCTGATTTGGAAAGTATTTAAAAATCTTTTATAATTAATAGTGAAGCCGCTATTGTCTCTGGTAATTTTTTACTTGATAGGTTGCTGATAAGCTCTCTTTATTTTATACACTGACGACAAGAAATAATATCCTCTATGGTTTTTAGCTCACCAGTATTTCTGTTTGGATTTTTACCCATAGTATTACTTCTTTATTATTGCTCCCCAGGCAAAATTAGAAATTTTACATTATTGCTCTGTAGTTTGCTGTTTTATGCCTGGGGAGAGGTTTTCTACCTGCTGGTGATGCTTGTTTCAATTGTCTGCAATTACTGGGTAGGGCGTTTGCTCAGGCGCAGTAAAGCATCATTATTATCAGATAAAATAATGATCAGTATTGGTATTAGTATTAATGTATTGCTGCTGATATCATTTAAATATGCCAATTTTATTGCTGATAATATTAATTTACTGCTCAGTATTGCTAATATACCTGCGCTTGATCTTGATCCTGTTCATCTGCCTCTGGGGATATCTTTTTTTACTTTTCAGGCTATTTCTTACATTGTTGATGTGTATCGAAAAGAAGTACCCGCACAAAAAAATATCTATGATTTAGCACTCTATATCGCTTTATTTCCTCAATTAATTGCCGGTCCTATTGTTCGTTATCATGATGTAGCGCTGCAAATCAATAGTCGAAGTCACTCACTTGAATTGTTTTCCAGCGGTGTACAGCGTTTTATTTATGGGCTGGCAAAAAAAATGCTGCTGGCAAATCCTTTGGGTGAAGTGGCTGACTCAGTGTTTATTCTGGCAGATAATGATTTAACTCTACCATTAGCCTGGCTGGGGATTCTGGCTTATAGCTTGCAGATATTTTTTGATTTTTCCGGCTATTCTGATATGGCTATTGGTCTGGGGCGAATGTTCGGCTTCAGATTTCTGGAAAATTTTAATTACCCTTATATTGCCCGTTCGCTACGGGAGTTCTGGCGACGCTGGCATATTTCTTTATCCACCTGGTTCAGAGACTATGTGTATATTTCCTTTGGCGGCAATCGGGTTTCACCGCTTAAGGTCTATCGTAATTTATTGCTGGTTTTTGTGCTTACCGGATTGTGGCACGGTGCCAGCTGGAATTTTTTGCTATGGGGCTTGTTTCACGGGGTTTTCCTGGCCGGTGAACATGCAGGTTTTGCACAGCATTTAGCACGCTTGTGGAAGCCGGTTCAACATATATATCTCTTGTTGATCATCATTATTGGCTGGGTGTTTTTCCGCTCAGACACACTGACTCTGGCATTGACTTACCTGCAGTCCATGATTGACTTTAATCATCTGGGTATAACAGCCTTTCAGCTTGCTCAGGTGATGTCCCGTGAAGCTATTTTGGCTTTTATTGTCGGCAGTGTGCTGATTATGCCGGCTTACCCATGGATGAAACACAAACTGGAATATGCTGCAGGAAAAAATCTTATCAAGATTGCTCTGTTAATTGATATTCCCCGGTTACTGCTGCTGACCTGTCTGCTTTATTTTAGTGTACTGAAAGTGGCATCCTCTACCTATAACCCATTTATTTATTTTAGATTTTAAGGCTTATTAATGATGAGAGAGCGAAATTTATATAGATTAAACGGTATTATTTTGACTCTGATTTTTTGTTTCTTTATTTTTACTCCATTTATTGGTGGGCTGATCCAGCAGGATAAACAGGTATCAAACGTTGAAAAAAGAAACCTGAATCCATTACCCTCAATGCCGGCTTCTGTGGCGGAATTTATTAATTTCCCCAGGCAGTTTAACCTTTATTATGCTGATCATTTCGGCTTGCGTGAAAAATTAACAAAGAAATATTTTAAGATGATTAATAAGTTAAATGGCAAATCATCAGTCGATGATGTGACCACGGGTAAGGACGGCTGGTTATTTTTAGGCAGTATCAGGCCGGGTTATAAAAGATTTAATGATCCGTTTGGCGACGTGACCAATGTTAATTTATACTCAGTTGCTGAACTGGAAGAATTTTCCCGCTCTATCACGCGCTTAAAAAACTGGCTCGCACAGCAGGGTATCCAATACATATTTATTATTACACCGAATAAACACACAATTTATTTTGATAAATTACCAGAGCACATAAAAAAACAAAATAGTGAATCGGCAACGGATCAACTGATCTCTTATTTGCGTCAGCACACGGATGTAAAACTAGTCGATCTAAGGTCAGCCTTATTCAAGGCAAAGAACAAGCAGCAATTATATTTTAAATATGATACTCACTGGAATCATTATGGCGCAAATATTGCCCAAAATGAAATATTGAAGGGGATAAAGACATTTTTTCCTGAACAAATAAAACCGGTATTGTTGATGCCAGAACAATTTAATTTATTAACGAAAACGGATAGTGATTTAGCAGCCTTTGCTAAAATAACCGGAGCACAGGATATTGATCCAAGACCCACTTTTAATCGCAGTTGTTCTATTGTGGATAAAAAGGCAAAAATCAAACTCACTGATACTTTTACTATGCGTTGTGATGCAAATAATTTGACTGCCCTGGTTTTTCGTGATTCATTTTTTACGGCCTTAGAACCTTATATATCAAGAAGTTTTAAGCGTAGCACTTATATTTGGCACAGGATAAATTATCAATCTTTAAGCAAACATATTGAACGGGATAAACCTGATATCGTTATTGATGAAGTGATTGAACGAACCCTGCCTTACCTTCCGGAACTTGACAATTAAAAAAGGAAAGTGAGTTAAACTTCCCTTTTTAGCTTTGTAAGCTTGTTTTAAGGCATATTATTTGCTGCTTCGGCCATCACGCTTATCAACAAGCTGACTGGCTGATGAGCTGACAGATGTACCAGAATTGCTGCCAGTTCTGGCAATTCTACTGCGTCGACCGGATGCCTTTTTAGCTTTAAGCGGAGAGTTTTCAGTTGCTTCCTGATTTTCTGTTAACGCTTCCTGAGGTTTGGCCGCAGCAGTTTTTTTAGTTGCTGCTTTCTTTCTGCCGGCTTTCTTCTTAACCGGGGTTTTAGCCGTATTATCAATTGTCGGGCTTGCTTTTTCTGCCAGGGGTTCCGAAGCTGATGAATCAATAGTGGAGGGTGCCTTACTGGCTAAGGGCTCCTTACTGACAGATGGCTCCTTATCAGAGGTTTGTTCGATACTGCTTCCCTGTTTTTTTGTGCTGGCCACGGCTTTTTTCTTGCTGACTGTTTTGCGTCGTGACTTTTTCTTTGTGGCTGTTTTTTTACTGGCTACCGGTTTTTCTTCAGCTGAAGTTTCACTGGTGGTTATTGCCGTGTTTTTATTGCCCTTAGTCGATTCTTCAGGTGGTGCTATATTGCCTGTTTCAGTACTGCGTGAAGACTCTGTAATGGGTGAAATATTCTCGGTTGCTTCTGCTTTTACTGCAGTGTCTTTATTGACTGAAGGCTCCATACTCTTACTTGCTGAAGGCTCCATACTCATACTTGCTGAAGGCTCCATACTCTTACTTGCTGAGGACCCATTATTACTTGTTGTTATGTTGCTGACCGGGGATGGTAAGCTGGTCGCTGCAGATTTTGGGCTATTATCTGCTGAGGTCATATTGGCGTCAAAAGGTTTTTGCTGAGTACTTGTTCTACGGCCGGTACGTCGAGAACCAGGGCCTCTTAGTGATTTTTTCTTAGTACCTGAGTGTTGCTCAGAATTGCCATTAGCTGTATTAGCCTGAGAAATATCGATATCGGTTTGAGTCGTTGTTTCGGCTTCAATAACTGCCCTTGTTGATTGTGCTGTATCAGTTGTCAGGCTCTTATCTGTGGAAGTGGATGACTCACTGTTGATACTGTCGGATTTTTTCTGGGCATGTTGTTTTTTACTATGCTGCTCAGATTTTTTCCGGCCTTTGTTAGTATTTGCAGACTTTTTCTGTGTTGTTGTCTTAGAGGATGATTTTTCGTCAATAGAAGAAAATATTGCCGGAGTTTCATTTTCTTTAGTCTGTGTGCTATCTGAAGAATTTGGCTTGCGTGTTTTATTATTAGCTCTTGGAGTTTTATTGTCATCCCGTTTATTTTGTTTTTGTGGTTTTTTACGGTTATCACGACGCTCGTTATTTTTTCGGCTGTCTGATTTGCGCTCAGTCTGCTTAGGTTGAGTTGAACTGTTTTGTTTTACTGCTGAATTAGCTTCGTCATTCTGCTCTTGATCCGCATTATTAAATAAAGAAGACCAGATACGTCTGACTAAAGTTAATGGTTTATTAGGCTGTGTCTGTATGCTTGTCGGTGCTTTTACCGCAGGCTCTTCGTAGTTAACCGGATCGGCAACCATGCCATTAGCCTCATCATCATCGAGTATGCAATTAAAGTTATAACTATTAACCTGATACTGTTCAGACATGTTTTCATCATTGCGAATACGTTCAATGCGATAATGAGGTGTGACCAGACTTTCATTAGGGATTAGGGTAACAGTGACTTTTTGACGGCTTTCAATTTCACTGATAATATCACGCTTATCATTGAGCAGGAAGGTGGCAACATTCACCGGGAGCTGGGCAAGTATGCGGCCGGTATTATCTTTCATTGACTCTTCTTCAATAATACGCAATACGGATAGGCCAAGGGAGTCAATACCACGAATAGTGCCATGACCGCTACAACGAGGGCAAGTGATCTGGCTGGATTCACCTAAAGAAGGCTTTAAGCGCTGGCGCGACATTTCCAGCAGACCAAAGCGGGAAATGCGACCAACCTGAACGCGGGCGCGATCCAGTTTTAAGGCGTTTTTCATGCGATTTTCTACTGCACGTTGATTTTTTGCCGGGGACATATCAATAAAATCAATAACCACCAGTCCGCCCAGATCACGTAGCCGTAGTTGCCGGGCAACTTCATCTGCAGCTTCAAGATTAGTATTTAAAGCTGTTTCCTCAATATCACTGCCTTTGGTTGCCCGAGCAGAGTTAATATCAATGGATATTAATGCTTCGGTATGATCGATTACAATGGCGCCACCAGAGGGTAGGGTGACTTCGCGTTGAAATGCTGTCTCAATCTGGCTTTCTATCTGATAACGTGAAAATAATGGAATATTGTCACTATAAAGTTTTACTTTATGCAAATGCTGGGGCATAACCCGTTGCATAAAATCATAGGCTTCCTGATAGGTTTTTTCTTCGTCAATAATAATTTCTGTAATATCTGAGCGCAGATAATCACGGATGGCACGAATAACGATATTGCTTTCCTGGTAGATAAGAAAAGGTGCTTTTCGTTCTACTGAAGCGCTATCAATAGCAGTCCATAAGTGCAACAAATAATCCAAATCAAGTTGCAATTCTTCGATGCTTTTGCCAATGCCGGCTGTGCGCACTATTAGTCCCATTGATTCAGGCACTTCCAGTTGACTAAGAATTGCTTTTAACTCAGCACGCTCTTCACCCTCTATACGTCTGGAAATACCTCCAGCACGAGGATTGTTGGGCATTAATACCAGATATCGTCCGGGTAAGCTAATGAAAGTGGTGAGTGCAGCTCCCTTATTACCACGTTCTTCCTTATCAACCTGAACAACGATTTCCGTTCCTTCCTTTACCAACTCTGAAATATTAGCACGTTTACCACGTTCAGAAGTTTGTCTAAAGTATTGACGGGAAATGTCTTTGAGGGGGAGAAAACCGTGTCGATCAGCACCATAGTCAACAAAAGCTGCTTCAAGACTAGGCTCTACGCGGGTGATTCGGGCTTTATAAATATTGGCTTTTTTTTGTGTTCTCTGGGTGGTTTCAATATCCAGGTTAAACAGGTGTTGGCCATCGACTAGTGCGACACGCAGTTCTTCAGGCTGTGTAGCATTAAATAACATTCTTTTCATATAGTTGTGCTCAATTTTTTAAAGGCTCAAACTATATAAAGTTTATAGGCGAAATTGCCTATACATCAGAGAAAATAACAAGTCTGAAATAAAGTAATGTGCACTTATATGACTTTCAATCAACATTAAATCGTTGCTTTTACTATTTGATTTATAAAAAATAGTAGGGTCATCTTTATTGTGTAATTTAATCGTACCCGCTAAATTATCTACCCTTGCTAACAAGAGAATGCTCTGTTTTAACGGTGTACCTTACAATAGTACTTCACTCAATTTAGCGCAATTCATTAGACAGTGACCATTTGATATTAAGGAACACTATAATGGCGCCAGCTAAAATATACCCGATTTTTCAGCTGCTGAAAATCTGTGTGGAGATGATTCAGGCTAAATTTCTGATACACTCGCTTAGACATCAGAGAACAAAAGGGATACAAAATATTTTATGTTATTTTATCCTGTAAACTTTATACAGGAGCAGTAATATAGTCATAAACCAGATATAAATGACACTTTTTAGGTTTTAAATGTAAGATTATTGCTTTAAATCAGGAATCATTATGTTCCAGGAACATAAAATATAAGGTAATAAAAATAGATATTACCAGGCATATTTATCAATAAATGCCTTAAAACAGACAATAATCACAATACCGTGTCATAATAATGGAACATGATATTTTTTTGTTAGAGTTTGGCGCTTGTTAATCGAAACTTTAGTCAAAATTGGTTAAAATCACATTAACTTAATTGATTACTGCTCATAGCAGTGAATTAAAATGCGTCAAACAGAACAAACCGAATGATCTTCAGCAAAAATAACCAGCCTTATTTATAAATAGCGGTAATAATACTGCATAAATTCAAAACTCTCGTTTAACTGAAGATTAAACTGGCTCAATATAACAGTTACAAACAATTCCATCAATGTAAAACTATAGAAATATTAAATGAATCATAAAAAAATACTACGTTCTGTTAAATTTGTTGAAATTGATGCAGCAAATGCAGGCCAGAGAATTGATAACTTTTTATTAAGTCAATTAAAAGGCGTGCCTAAGGGACACATCTATAAAATAATCCGCAAAGGTGAGGTCAGAGTTAATAAAGGGCGTATTAAGCAAACTTATAAGCTTTGTTATGGGGATAGGGTTCGTATTCCCCCGGTTTCATTATTAACAACAAAGGTTTTACCTGCACCCGGACGTTCTCTATTAAAACTCATTGAAAAGTCAATTATTTTTGAAGATTCAAATTTACTGGCCATCAATAAACCCAGTGGTGTTGCAGTGCATGGTGGCAGTGGTGTAAGTTATGGCATTATTGAAGCTATTCGTGCCCTTAAAACTGAGGAGAAGTTTCTGGAATTAATTCACCGCCTGGATAAAGATACCTCGGGCTGTTTATTAATTGCCAAAAAACGCAGTGCCTTGATTGCAATACAGGATTTATTGAGAAACCGGCAAACGGATAAGCGCTATCTAGCCTTGTTATGCGGCTCAATTGATTTTGACCGTAAAAAGGTGACAGCGCCGCTTTTACGTGAACAGCTTAAGTCCGGTGAACGTCTTGTGCGAGTGGCTCAGGAAGGTAAGGAAGCCACCAGTTTTTTTACTGCCCAGGAACATTTTAATGACTGCACACTGACTGAAATTAAAATTATTACCGGCCGTACCCATCAAATTCGTGTACATGCAAAATATTTAGGACATAATGTGGCGGGAGATAGTAAGTATGGTAATTATGCATGCAATCAACGGCTTAAAAAAATAGGTTTGAAGCGTTTGTTTTTACATTCAGCGCAAATCACTTTTGAACATCCGCAATCGCAGAAAAATATTACTATAAAAGCCCCTTTAAGCGATGAATTACAGATTTTTTTACAGTCTTTACGGTAGTTTTACCGTCTGATAAGAGTGATCATGATAGCGCAATATAAATTAATTATTTTCGATTGGGATGGTACTTTGATGGATTCTCAGGCACGAATTGTGGCCTGTTTAAAAAGTGCTGCAGCGGATATGCATTTACCTTTGTTAGGAGATAATACCTTAAAAAAAATCATCGGTCTGGGCCTTAATGAAGCCATCTTAAATCTTTATCCACAACTTAATATGATGCAGGTCAATCAGTTTGCTGATCGTTATCGTTATCTTTTTATAACTGCCAATGATACTCCTTCAGCTTTGTTTACCGATGTAAAAAAAATGCTAGAGCTATTGCAGGCCAAGGGTTTTATGCTGGCCATTGCTACCGGTAAAGCACGCAGGGGGCTTGAGCCTGTATTGCAGGAAACAGGCTTAAAGCACTTATTTCATGGTAGCCGTTGTGCTGATGAAACTCGCTCCAAACCTCATCCGCAGATGTTAGAGGAATTAATTGATGAGTTTGCTGTATCAGTGGATGAGGCTATTATGGTGGGTGATACTGAATATGATATGTTAATGGCTAAATCACTGGGAATGGATGCACTGGCGGTAAGTTATGGCGTGCATGATAAGGCTGATATTTTAAAACATGAGCCAGTTTATTGTGCAGACAGTATTGACCAACTCTCTCAATGGTTACTAAACTGTCACTGCTGTTAGTATACCGTTATTTATATTTTTCTCTTCTATGGAGAATCCGGCAAGGGCTTTCTTTATTTTTTGATGATTAGTCGCTCACGCTCTGCTGAAAATACCCGATAAAATAAAGCTCTGTTTATGGACACACTGCAATGAATAAAATTTAATAACTTGTACACTACATAATAAATTAACAACACTAACTTGTTTAGGAATCAATATGGATAAAGATGAAATAAAACGCAATGATAATTTTAGCAAAATGACTCAGCAGGATGGCTGGGAAAAAAAACTGGTAGAGGAACTGGCGCTATCTTCACTTAAGGAAAGACGTAGTTCCCGGCGTTGGGGCGTTTTCTTTAAATTAGCATTTTTAGCCTATATCATAGGTCTTGCGCTATTGGTTTATATACCCTTTGATGCGGATTCTCTGGATAAAAGCAGCACTGAACATACTGCTGTGATCGATATAAAGGGCGTCATCTCTGCAGACTCTGAGGCAAATGCCGATGCAATAGTGACGGCTTTACGTGATGCCTTCAAAGATAAAAAAACTAAGGGCATTGTACTGCGTATGAATACACCAGGTGGTAGCCCGGTACAGTCAGCCTATGTTAATGATGAAATTTACCGTCTAAAAGCACTTCATCCAAAGATTAAAGTCTATGCAGTGATTGCTGATTTGTGTGCCTCGGGTGGTTATTATATTGCTGCTGCTGCAGATGAAATTTATGCTGACAAGGGTAGTATGGTGGGTTCTATTGGTGTGTTAATGAATGGTTTTGGTTTTGAGAATGTCATTGACAAGCTTGGTGTTACCCGACGTTTATATACTGCTGGAGAGCATAAGGGCTTTTTAGATCCATTTACCGCACCTAAGGACTCTGATGTGATGCATGTAAAAGAGATGCTGACCAATATTCATAAGCAGTTTGTTGATGTGGTCAAAAAAGGCCGTGGCGATAAACTCAAAGATGATCCCTTATTATTTAGTGGTTATGTCTGGACGGGTGAGCAATCACTGGCATTGGGTCTGGTTGATAACTTGGGTAGTACCAGTTATGTCGCACGAGAAGTGATTGGTGCCAAAAAGATAAAAGACTTCACCGTATCAGAGGCCTTTCTGGATCGTTTTGCTAAAAAAATTGGTGCTTCTATGGCGATGAAAATGGCACAAATTACAGGTTTTTCTGGCACACCACAATTGCAATAACAATAGTAACTGTTCAGCGAGTTCAGGATGGATAAAAGGAATGCTTGTAAGTGATTATTGTTACTTTTTGATGCTTGGCTGATTATTGGTATAGATTTGCTTTGCTGAAATTTATAAACTAGTTACTCTACCCATAAAGTTGTTTAGGTAACTAGTTAAGAAAATTATGCTTTTTGTAGCTGAAGCTTTGCCACACGATGTCATGTCACTAATCTTTATGGCTGATCAGTTAAACTTAAAAAACATTAATGTGTTACTACTTTAGCGCTATTAATGGCGGTATTCATTAACTCTGCATTGAGTGTAATGTGTACCCAAATACTGGCCATATAACCCAGAGCTATAGCCCAGGACCATTTCATATGGGCAAAAAAGGTATAAGTGCCCCTGGCCTGGCCCATGAGTGCCACACCAGCAGCTGAACCAATGGACAGTAGTGAACCACCAACCCCCGCAGTTAACGTCACCAGCAACCATTGTCCCAGTGACATATCCGGATTCATGGTTAATACGGCAAACATGACGGGAATGTTGTCAACAATGGCTGATAGCAGGCCGACAATAATATTGGCACCGGTAACGCCAGTGCCAATAATGCCTGTTCCGGAATACATCAGTTCAGAAATTGTGGCCAGATAGCCTAGCGTGCCCAGACCTCCTACACATAAAATAACACCATAAAAAAACATCAATGTGTCCCATTCTGCACGTGCTAAAATGCTAAAAATATCATAATCCTCGGCTGGTTTTTCAGTGTGTAAGGCTACATTTTTCATATCTGAATTTTCTAGTGACTCTGCGCTGGGTGTACCGGCATCTTTCTTTTTTAAATAAAAAGCAAATAGTTTAAGTAGTCCTAGGCCGGTCATCATGCCCAGTACTGGGGGAAGGTGTAGAAAATTATGAAAACTAACCGCCATTACAATGGTGAACAGAAATAAGGCAATCATAAAAAAACCGCCATGTTTAACTATGACTGCTGTTTCAACAGGTTCTGGTTGACCTTTTGGAACTGAAAAAGACATGATCGCAGCGGGCACCAGCCAGTTGACCAGTGATGGTATTAATAGTGCGAAAAATTGATCAAATTGTACAATCCCTTTTTGCCAGACCATTAGTGTTGTTATATCGCCAAATGGGCTGAAGGCACCGCCGGCATTGGCGGCAACTACAATATTAATACAGGCAAGTACGATAAATACGGTATTACCGGTACCAACAGACATGGCTACTGTGGCCATAAGCAGTGCGGTAGTTAAATTATCTGCAATAGGTGAAATAACAAAAGCCAGCAGGCCGGTGATCCAGAAGATCATTTTCAGAGAATAACCCCGTGATACCAGCCAGGCACGTAAGGCATCAAAGACATTTCTTTCTTCCAAAGCGTTGATATAGGTCATCGCAGCCAGAAGAAAAAGCAATAACTCTGCATACTCTTCAATGTTATGTTTTACAGCGATACCGGCGGCATGAGGTTCGCCAATACTATTGTAAGCCATGCCTACCAGGATCCAGATAATACCGGCTGCTACCAGTACGGGCTTTGATTTCCTTAGATGTAAAAATTCCTCGCCAATGACCAGACTATAGGCGATAACAAAAACAATCACGGCAATAATACCATACGTAGTCGTCGTCAGGTCGATATTGCTGACACCCCCGGAGGCCAGGGCAGTGGAAAAGGGTAAAATAATGAGGAATAGAAAAAAAATATAACTTAAGGTTTTTTCTATGGTTGGCATCTGCATATGAGTTGTTTCTCTTATAAAATAAAATAAAATAAAATGTAATTAATATCTTATTATAGCAAGCTTTAGTTAAATGTTTGAGCGTAGCGAGTTTTACACGCATAAAAAAGTAAAACAGAGTATTTGTGTTACTTGTTGATGGCTGGTTGCTTGCTATTGTCTGGTTTGCTAAATGGTTGCAAAGTTCCTGTATAAAGGGAAAGGGGTATTTAAGCGAGCAAATTAATTGTTTCCTCAACTTGATCTTTGGCCTGTTCAAGCACTTTGATACTCAGTTCCGGAGTGAGTTGTCCTAGAGCCAGTTTGCTAAATGCCGGTACTTCATTGAGTTTAGGCTGACCAGCAGAACAAGCTTTACCTACCATGGCATGAAGTTGAGCAACAATAATAATGTCGCAGTACTCAGGCTTCTCTCCGGGCTGACGTAACCAGTTTTCGGCTTCTTGAGCAGAAATGACTAAATCTTCAGAAAAGTTCCATTTAGTCAGAATTGCCGCACCCACTTCACCTTTGAGTTGTTCTATTAACTGAGAAAAATTGGCTTCATTATCCAGTATTTGCGGGTGTTTATCGGCATAAGATATAATAGGGATTGCGCCAATATCATGTAATAATCCAGCTAATAGGGCATGTTCCGGATTAAATCCCGGAGTAATTTTTGCCAGAGTAAAACTCAGAGCTGCCACCTCTCTGCTATGATTCCATACCGCTATCATTCTTTTCTTTAATTCCTTGTTTTTAGTCGTGAATAGCTCTTTCATACTAAATGAGGTAACTAATTGAGAGGTGACTTTTGTACCTAAGCGAGTGACTGCCATCTGACAATCATCAATTTTATGAATGGAATGATATAGAGCACTATTGGCTGTTTTTATGATTTTAGTAGTAATGGCAGGGTCGGAGGCAATAATATTGGCAATATGCCGAAAATTACTTTTTTCATCATATAAGGACTGGCGTATTTTGATGGCTACATCGGGTACACTGGGTAGTTGCAGACGATCATTAGCCAGGTCTTTGACCAGTTGTTTGTATAGGTAATGATGTCTGATTTCTACGGAGCTATCAACCTGTACGGCCTTGTCTGCAAATTGAATAACGGTTTGCAAATCAACAATAACTACTTTGATTGCGGTAATTGACTTAACATTGTAGCGACTAGGACGATAGCGGGATAAAGGATTGCGTGCATTTTCGCTGCGGGCATGGATGTGCCATTGAGTACAACTATCATCGTTCACCAGAACACTGCCGTCGATCAGGAAATATTGCCTGGATGAATGGCTGTGTTGTTGGATAAATGTTTCGTTAGCCGGGATTTTTTTTATTTCAATCAGATTAGCAAGTTCTATCAGCTGATGGTCATTGAGATGCTGAAATGGTAAAAAATATTTTAAGAATCTTAAAACCATAGCTTATGTGTGCAGAACTTTTATGAGAATAACAACATAGAGTCAATTTTATACCTGATTTTATTGCTCATTGCACGTTCCTATGTCTAATTAGAGCGATTAATTGGTATTGTTAAGATAAAGCTCACAGATTGATTTTGCTCATTATTGACGGCAATTAAACTGCCCTGATGAAAATGACTGATTAATTGGGCAATATAAAGGCCGATACCTAAATGACCATGGGCTGTTTTTTTATTTCGATAGCTGGTTAAGGATGAAAAAATAGCCTTGAGTTTATCCTTTTCTATCCGTTCACCATAATTGTTTAATTCAATATGCAGGAGCTTATTGCGTTGTTGTAAAGACAGCGTAATCGGGGTATTTATTTGCTGAAAGCTAATGGCATTGGCAATTAATTTATCCAGTAATTGTGCAATAAGTTCAGGCGCTATCAGCATAATTAACTGCTGAATGGTAGAGTTAAAAACAAAGTCAATAGACGGGTGAGCAGTTTGTATCGCAGCAATGTATTGTTTTAGATAAGTAATAATTTCAATATGTTCTTTATCAATTGATTGTATCGAACGCTCTAGCTGACTGGCTTCACTCATACGATTTAATAAATTGTTGAGTCGAATACAGCCTTCGTGTGCCCGTTGTATATATTGCTGCTGGTTTTTTTCATGGTTGGTGATTTCCATGTTTTCCAGAGAGGATTTGATAATGGTGATGGGTGTTCTGAGTTCGTGGGACAACTTGCTGGACAGGGAATGTAAATAGTCATTGTTTTGTTCGATACGAGAGAGCAGTGCAGAAAAACTGCGAGCCAAATCGCCAATTTCGTCATTATCATTGCGATAGAGTTGATTATGAATTTTACCATCATGAGATAAGGCATTGTTGGTATCATCGCGCAGATTAATAATACGCTTTAATAATCGACTGGAGAAAAATAATAAAGTAATACTAATGGTAAAAAACAAAATAAGACTCAGCCATAAAATTTGCTCAAAAGTATTATCCTGTAAGGCTAATAAACTATTATTTTTTTGCTCTAGTATCAGCGCACCAATGACTTTATTATCATTATTATAAACGGGCACGGTGACTGATAATATCATCTGATCACTATAGGGATTATCAAGCCACTGGACTGATGCCAAGCCATTAACTGCACGCTGTGCAGCTGCAGTGATAATTCTATTTTGATGATTATTATAGAACGTCGATGGTGTAGATTGATTGGCGAATATTTGATAAAAATGACGATAAAGACTTAATAGTGAAAATGTTGTTTGTTGCAGTTCATTATTACTTTGCTGTCTGGCCTTAGCGGTAACATATTGTTTTTTATTAATCAGCCATAATCGGGTATGGTCCGGGATAAGTTGTTTTAAACGTAGATTAGTCAGGGTATCTATCTGTAATAGCGGTTTAAGTTCGTTGATATTGTCCATATTGATTGACACTTGGCTGCTTTGCTGTGCCTGGGTGCTTAAGTTTATATAATGATTAATACTTTGTATCGGGACTTTAAATTCAAGGTTAAAGCCATTGTCCAGGGGTTGCCATTCGCCCCGGATTGTTTTATCAGCGATAATAATATTGTTATCACTTAATTCCCCATGAATCCAACCGGGTGAAAGCAGATTAAACTGGTAATGTGCTATCTGATGGTAGTAGTTCAAATAGCTGAAATGAATAATAGCTGATTGTTGCGGGTTGATGATTGGCTTGAGTGATTTTTGTTTTACAGAAGCTAAAAAATAATAATACTGTTCATCATGACTACAGGTGATTGATAGTTGCTTCTGAGCTGTTTTTGTTGATAATTTTAGTAAAACAGGCTGTGTGTTGGTGTAATTCTGCCAGTCATCAGCAAAGCCATCAATCATGATCCCGGTGCTTAACTGCGGGCAATAAACAGGCTGTTGCTGTGATTGCGTTAGCCGGTTAAGAGCATTGATTGCAGCATTGTCACGAAATACACTGGCTATTATTTGCGCGCTATCAAGTACTGAACGGGCATGATTATCTTTTAAAAACTGATCCAGCTTATTAAGATAATTAAATCCGGACAAAGGCAAGATAAATAATAATAAAGTGACTAATAATAATTTGCCACGCAAACCAATCAGGCGAAAGCGCTGCTGTTTATTATTCAGAGGTTTTTTAGGGTTTAGTGACATCGCCAACGATAACCTGCACCATAGATTGTTTCAACGCAATTAAAACCTGTGTCAATTAACATAAACTTTTGTCGGATGCGTTTAATATGTGAGGTAATGGTACTATCATCGACAATGGTACTGGCATCAGTCATTAGTTGTTCTCTGGATTTAACATGGCCCGGGTGTTTTAACAGGCAATGTATCATCCAGAACTCAGTAAGGCTTAAGTCGACAATTTGTTGTCGCCATAAAATTTCAAGACGTTCCAGATTTAATTCTAATAGGCCAATGGATACTATTTTTTCTTCATCGGGTTGCTTTTTGATGGCATCCAGACGACGAAACAGAGCAGAAATACGGGCGCTGAGATGAGGCAGACTGATATCTTTAGTCAGATAATCATCTGCACCGAGGCGTAATCCGGAAATGGTGTCAAAGTCATTATCACGAGCCGTTAAAAAAATAATTGGTAATGAAGCTGATTGGTTTCTTAATAAGCGGCAGAGCTCAAAACCGCCTTCAATATCATCGTGCAGACCGATATCCAGCAATACTAAATCAGGTAGCTTTTCTGAAAATGCCTGTTCTGCTTCCTGTTTTCCGGCATAGGCACTGACTTGATAACCCTGGCGTATCAGCATCTCACTATAATTGTCCCGAATGGCAGGTTCATCTTCTACGATAGCAATATGTCTGGGCAAAAAAATGTTCCTTGTATCTACGCTGTTTTTTAAAACAATAAAATTTTAATGTCATATTTTAGCCATAATTGTTCATTATTATGACAGATTAGACAAGCAGAAATAACATATTTTCATGTTTAACTTATGTACATCCGTTAACTTCTTTGTTAGCACTAAATTGAGAACCGTTTAATGAACATTCATCTGTTTATTCTTTCGTTCTTTTGGACATAGAATAAATACTCATCAGGCTAAAAGAAGTTAACTGAAACTCATCGATAGGCAATGGATAAATATTTATTATATCTCATTGTGTTGCTGTAATTATTGTTGCACTGTTAATAAGAGAGCCTTTATTTATGATTGCTTTAAAAAAAAATCACTGCCCATCATCAGAAGATTTTTTCTACTGGCCACCCGAAGAAATTGCCCATTACCATAGCTGGTGTGACATCAGCCGGGCACAGCATAGACGACGTTTAAAAAAAATCAATATGGATAAGAAAAGCTCAGTGGCTAAGTCAATAGCAGACTTCTAAATTGAAAAAGTTTAAGTGTTTGAATTTTATCTTCTTTTAATTTTTTTATGATTGGCTATTTTACTGTTTGCTTTGTTGAATAGATAAAAATCATCATTAGTGAGGAGAAATTTTCCATAATGAATTAGATAATGCTAAAATACCGCGATTATTTACTTTTGTTGCCAGAGAAATTATTTTTGCCTCTTAACAGAGGTAGCAGTCAGTTTATCTATGAGGAATCGCAGTGACACTTAAGTTTGTTGAATCAGCCAAACTTCCAACACAATGGGCAGAATTTGTTATTTGTGGTTTTGAAGATGAGCAGACCGGTAAGGAGCATATTGCTCTGATACTCGGTGATATTGCCGACGGTCAGCCGGTTGATATGCGCATGCACTCTGAGTGTCTGACGGGTGATGCCTTATTTAGCATGCGCTGTGATTGTGGCCCGCAACTGGAAGCTGCATTGAAACATATTGCTGAAGCAGGACGAGGTGTTTTACTCTATTTACGTCAGGAAGGACGGGGCATTGGCCTTATCAATAAAATCCGTGCCTATCATTTACAGGATGAAGGTGCCGATACGGTGGAAGCCAATGAACAACTGGGTTTTGATGCCGATCTGAGAGAGTATAGTATTGCCTATGATATGCTCAGGCATTTACACGTAAAAAAATTACGTCTGATGACTAATAACCCACGTAAGGTGAGTGCTCTTGAAGAGCTGGGACTGGAAGTTGTTGAACGTTTACCTTGGAAATACGGTGAAAACCCACATAATTCTCATTATCTGTCGACCAAAGCCGGGAAATTAGGTCATATGTTCTGACTCTGAGTGCTTTTGCAAGTTCTCTCCATTATCCTGTGTCTACTCAACAAATCTGGTGGTATTGACCAGCCTATCAAAATAAACATGAGTATTTAACTCATGTTTATTAGGTGTTCAAAATTCGCTTCGGTCAAACTATTGCTTACAAAAAATGGGCAAACTGAACCTCTTCTATAATCCGTTACTTAGAAGTACTTTTTGGCTTTTTCATCATTATTTTGCTATCGTTACCCCTAAGTTAAGTCTTTTTTACGGGAGCATTTTATGGATATAGGAACCTTTGTTTTTTTAGGCATTATAGTTATTGCCGCCTTCTACTTTATCTCAATTTATAATAATCTGGTCAGAATTAAACATAATGTCTCACAGGCATGGTCAAATATTGATATCCTGTTAAAGCAGCGTCACGATGAGCTGCCAAAACTGGTTGAAGTTTGTAAGCAATATATGCAATATGAAGGTTCTGCTTTAGAGAAAATTATTGCCGCACGCTCAGGTGTTTCTCAGGCGAGAAAAACAGGTGATATTGGGGCTTTGGGAATGGCAGAAGGGCAATTACGTATGGGACTGGGCAGTTTGTTTGCAGTCTCAGAAGATTATCCGGAACTCAAAGCCAATGAAAACTTTCAGCACTTGCAGAGTCGTATTACTGGTTTGGAAGATGCAATCGCTGACCGCCGTGAATATTATAATGATAGTGTTAATATTAATAATATTCGTATAGAACAGTTTCCTGATTTAATTGTTGCCCGTTTCTTTAATTTTAAAGAACAATCCTTATTAGAATTTGATGAGCAGGAAAAAACGGATGTTGATATTAAATCATTATTTAATTAATCATGTCGTTTAAAAGCTCATGTTAGAATCGGTTCGCACATGGATTATTCATGCTGATAAAGTTGAAGTTTCAATTGTATTGCTGCTCTATGTGAGCATCGCTCTATTCAGTTTGTATGCTATTTTCCGCTATTTTCATCGCTCACGAATTATCGATGATACTCCGACTTCAAAAATTCGTTCTGCACATCAGGGGTATGTTGAACTGGAAGGGCGGGGGCGTTTGATGAGAGGTACACCTATTGTTTCGCCGCTGAGCAAACAACAATGTCTCTGGTATCGCTATAGCATTGAACGACGTACTAACGAGTATGACATCGGGCGTGGCCATAATTTATCTAAGACTTTTTGGGAGACAGTGGACTCTGGTATTAGTGATAATCTGTTTTTACTGACGGATGATACCGGTATTTGTGTGATTGATCCTGAGGGTGCTGTGATTAGCCCCTCATTTGCCAAAACCTGGTATGGCGCCCGCGAATACACTATCAATGATGCCCCGTCAGCCGAAGCTATTATCGCCGTATCAAAAACATCAACAGGCTTGTTTGCCGATAAACATTATAGATACACTGAACAGCGTATTGATGTCGGTGCTGAACTCTATATTTTAGGACGTTTTAAAAGTATTGGCGGACGTCGGGAGAAACTGGATAAATCAGCAGAAGTAAGAGATTTACTGGCTAATTGGAAAACCAGACCCAATTTCCTGCGGGCACGTTTTGATGAAAATAATGATGGTGAAATTGATCTTGGTGAGTGGCAAAATGTCATGTCTGCGGCACAACAGGAAGTTGAAAATAGTTTCTCTGAACGTCTGGTACAACCAGAAATTCACACCGTATCCAAACCCATCGATAGCCGTCGACCCTATATTATTTCAGTTGAAGATCAGGACAGTATTGCACGACGTTATCGCTGGTATTCGCGAGCCGGTATGGTGGGCTTTTTTATTAGTGGTATTTTATTTGTCTGGACGGTTGGCATACGACTGACTCATTAATGAGCAGGGTGTTTGCTCTGTTTATGTTACCTCACTATTCATCAGGCGGTAGCATAAACAGATTGATTTTAGTGATGTAGTTCATCAGCTGCATCAACGGTATTTTGTAATAAAGTGGCGACCGTCATGGGGCCAACACCACCGGGAACAGGGGTAATATAAGCGGCTCTGTCTTTGGCACTAGCAAAGTCAACATCGCCCACTAATTGACCATTGTCCAGACGGTTAATACCGACATCAATAACAATGGCCCCTATTTTAATCCAATTGCTATTAACAATGCCGGGTTTGCCTACGGCCACAATCAGAATGTCCGCATTTGCTACATGTTCACTCAGGTTTTTGGTAAATCGGTGGCAAGTGGTTACGGTGCAACCTGCCAGTAATAGCTCAAGACCCATTGGCCGGCCGACAATATTGGATGCACCGACAATACAGACATTCATGCCCTTAATACTGGTGCCTGTTTTTTCCATTGTTTGGTCCAGTAAAGTCATTATACCTCTTGGAGTGCAGGGACGTAATACAGGGATGCGCAAGGCCAGGCGACCAATATTATAGGGGTGAAAGCCGTCTACATCTTTGTCAGGGTGAATTTTTTCGATAATAGTATCTGGGTTGATATGCTCGGGCACAGGTAATTGCACTAGAATGCCGTCAATGGCATTATCATTGTTTAACTGTTCAATTAAGGTCAATAATGTCTGTTGTGAAGTGTCTGCAGCTAAATCATGAGCAATCGAGTTAATGCCGACTTTTTCACAGGACTGGCGTTTATTACGCACATAAACTTCAGAGGCTGGATCATTACCTATTTTAATAACGGCAAGTCCGGGAATGCGTAAGCCTTGCTCCAGTCGTTTGGCTACCCGAAGCTTTAATTGTTCTTTAATATCATTGGCTGTTTGTTTGCCATCTATTATTTGTGCGCTCATGGTTACTGTGATTCCAGAGTTAAACGGATAAAAACAGGCAAAATTGCCTATACAGGATAAGAACTATAATAGTGGCTATTTTACTCAAAAAATCACCCTGATAGGAAATTTATTGCTTTAAATGAGAGATTTAATTTTCATTTAAAAAATATGAAAAAAATACTTGCATTGGCTGCGTAAACTCATTAATATACGCACCACTTGATGAATAGTCACTGTTGCAAACCGGAATGGTTTTTTCTGGTAGTGTCACATAAACAGATTGATTAAACATTAATCGGGGTATAGCGCAGTCTGGTAGCGCGCTTGCTTTGGGAGCAAGATGTCGGGAGTTCGAATCTCTCTACCCCGACCAATTATATTGCCAAGTTGTTTTTATATTATTTAACTTGGTAATAGATTCTGCGCCCGTAGCTCATCTGGATAGAGCATCGGCCTTCTAAGCCGAGGGTAGCAGGTTCGAGTCCTGCCGGGCGTACCAATTTGCCTTGTCGGGTTTGTAAACAATCCAGTTTTACATCTATTGAATACTCGTTTTCCGGGTTTTTTTATAGTCTTTTGTGGTGAGCGTAGCTCAGTTGGTAGAGCTCAGGATTGTGACTCCTGCGGTCGAGGGTTCGAACCCCTTCGTTCACCCCATTACCCTTATCTAGCTTTAAAAATCACATGCGGATGTGGTGAAATTGGTATACACGCTGGTTTTAGGTACCAGTGCCGTGAGGCGTGAGAGTTCGAGTCTCTCCATCCGCACCATTTATTTTCTTTTATAATCATCTGCTATTCTAAAATCACTATTGCTTTATATAATCCTTCTTAATATTTAATCACTAGTCTATTTGTTATGACAATCATAGCCAGGTGCGATCACCAGGTTCTCAACGCCATATAGCGCTGGATAATTTTTTAACCAGAGATGGTATTCATTGCCTTTAAGACTATGCTTTTGTGAACAATCAATATTCCACAAACGTAATAAATAACCTGCTACTGCCGCTCTGACATTGATATTCAGATGTTTGTTATTTTTATTTCCCTGCATGGCATAATCCATAGCAATGGTTTGCGGGTGTTTCAGTGAAGGGTGGGGGACAATTTCCAATTCGACAATCCTGTTCCACTGGTTATCATCTTCTTTTGTTTCATGTGCCTCAATAATGGAAGTAATGCTTTTAGCATTGCTGATCCGGTTAACAACAAAATCAGCAAAGCGTGACTGCTTGCGGTCAAATGCCCGGATATGCCAGCGCAAACCATTATCCACCAGAGCAAATGGCACAATCTCACGTATTGAGGCGCCACTGGATAGTGAGTGGTATTTAATTTTGACTACTTTGTTTTGATGAATGGCACGGGTTAGCAGAGCAAGTGTTATTAACTGTGTTGTATTTAATTGAGTAGGTGTTTCACAAGGCAACATGGAATTACCTTTTGTACCTACATAGTTATCGCCAAAACCACTGGATAAGGCTGCGAGGGCACGTTCAGCGGTATAGTCAAATAAAGGTATAAAATCAGGGTGATAAAAATATCGGCGTTGCTGAGTATTGTATGTGATATTTTCTTCGGCTAGTTTTCGATACAGAGCAATATCACGGGTTGCTGAAGCTTCTTTCATCCCAAATTGTTGAATTAAATCACTGCGTTGCATTACTCCGAGAAACATCAGCCGGAAATCAATATGTGACAGGCGTTCTTTCTGTACCTGATTCATCTCTGAAAGGGCTTTGTCTCTGTGCGCTTTGTTCATTTGATACTCATTATTTGTTGCTGTGCTGATGTAATTTAAGTCAATAATAGCGAAATAATAAATTAAATACAATATGACTTGATGACATAATCAAAATGACTATGTGTTGTTGTAATTAAATTGATGACAAGTGTTTGGTGGTTTACTTTATCATCAGGCTTAATGGGTTTTATTTTTCAATTAAACAGAACATCATAGGCAATTATTATGACGACAATAACAAGTGTTGAATACAACTTCACCCAGTAGCACATGACTCTTGCGTTTTCTGGCCAGTATCAGTCAATAATAAGGTTTGACTACGGTTCTTAATAAATCTGGTTGGTTGGACAACAATCCCTGGGAACGTTTGTTATTAATGAACTCTCAGAAAATGCTAAAAGAAATGGGTGCTCGGGAAGAAAAATTAAGACATGTCTTTTTAAGTTAACAGGTTAATTTTACTGATTGTCCATATACTGCGGGATGTTGAGTAATTATAAGCCCTTTTGTTATTGAGTATCAGAAGAGGGTGATTGGTATTGTTTTGCTCAAGGGTATCATCCTTCAGAGCGCTACAGTGTTTGACCATTATTATAGGTGAGTACTAAAACTGATAAACTTAAAATTACCATTGAAATGCTGATGCTGACTAATTAAATACAAATGAAAACATTCACCATCAAGTCACTTTATATAGCGAATCTTTTCTGTTATCTTTTTCATTTTATTGGCTTGTAGACAAGATCGTGGTAATCGTTATTGGTGTGCTAAATAGCTATCTTTGCTAAGCAGAGCATTATTTTATCTGTTTCTTTGTAAAAAAGTCTTAATTATTAATGCTAAAATCTTGTATAATGCTTAGTTCAGCTCTATATGCTTTGTCATATAAGAAATTATTCGTGCAAAACTCATTACCTGCCCATCTTAACTTATCAAGGTGAACAGGTAATGAGTTTTTTTAAATTAATTAGATTGTAACGAGGATAAAAAATGCAAGTTTCTGTAGAAACAAAAGAAGGTCTTGAAAGACAAATAACTGTTGAATTTCCAACATCCGATATCAATGGTGAGGTGAATACCCGCTTACAATCTTTAACCCGAACTGCAAAAATTAATGGTTTCCGTCCGGGTAAAATTCCTATGACAGTAATTAAAAAACGTTATGGCGGTCAAGTAGAAGCTGAAGTTTTAAATGAAAAACTACAACAGAGTTATTTTGAAGCAGTCAATCAGGAAAAATTAAAACCAGCAGGTCAGCCCACTATCAATATGCTTGATAATGATGACAAAGATACTGTTTCTTATACTGCAGTGTTTGAAGTATATCCTGAAATCTCTCTGGCTTCACTGGACGGACAAAACTATGAAAAAGCCATTGTTAATATTGGTGATGCTGATATCGACGCTACTATAGCCAATATTCGCAAGCAAAATCAGACTTTTACCGATGTTGAGCGTGGTGCTCAGGATGATGATCAGGTGGTGGTCGATTTTGTTGGTACTATTGATGGTGAAACATTTAAAGGCAATGAAGGTAAACAGGTACCTGTAACTTTAGGGCAGGGGCAAATGATTGATGGTTTTGAGGAGGGAATCAAAGGTGCTAAGGCAGGTGATAACTTGACTCTGGACTTGAAATTTCCTGAAGAATACCACTATAAAGATGTTGCCGGTAAAGATGTACAATTTGCCATTACCGTATCAGCGGTTAAAGAAGCAACTCTACCGGAACTGAATGATGATTTTTATGTTAAATTTGGTGTCAGCGAAGGTGGTGAAGAAGCATTCCGTACTGAAGTTAAGAAAAACATGCAAATTGAGCTGGACAAAGCAATTGCTGCAAAATTGAAGAACCAGGTAATGGATTCTGTAATGGATGTTAATGATATTAATGTACCTAAGGCATTGGTTGATGAAGAAGCCAAGAATATGGCAGAGCAAATGCAATCTCAGTATCAAATGCAGGGGCAGGGTGATGCTGAGCTGCAAACCAGTTTATTCGAAGAACAAGCGACTAAACGCGTTTCTTTAGGCATGCTGCTGGCAGAAGTGGTTAAGGCTAATGAAATCACCGCCTCGGAAGCAGACGTTATGGCAAAAATCAAAGAAATGGCTGCGACTTATGAAAATCCTCAGGAAGTGCTGGATTATTACCTGTCTCACAAAGATAAGCTGGCAGAAATAGAATCTTTCGTATTGGAAGAGCAAGTGGTTGATTGGGCTTGTCAACAAGCATCAGTGGCAGATAAAGAATATACTTTTACTGAGTTTATGAATCCAAAAACTGAAGAAAAAGCATAATATTGGACAAGGCTCTTAGGGAAAAATAAGGGGCTGAATATCACTTTATGAATCTCTTCATGTGTTATAAATATACTTTTAATATAAATTAAGAAAAGGTTGTAACTTAATGATAAATAACAAAATAACCTCCGGTTCTTTTCAGGCGGATGCCCTTGGGCTTGTGCCTATGGTTATTGAACAAACAGCCAGAGGAGAGCGTTCATTTGATATCTATTCACGATTATTAAAAGAGCGGGTGATTTTTTTAGTGGGTCCAGTTGAAGATCATATGGCGAATTTAATTGTTGCCCAATTGTTGTTTCTTGAATCTGAGAATCCGGATAAGGACATTCATCTTTATATTAATTCCCCAGGTGGTTCGGTGACAGCTGGCATGTCCATTTACGACACTATGCAGTTTATCAAACCCGATGTCAGTACGATGTGTATTGGTCAGGCGGCGAGTATGGGGGCATTGCTATTAACCGGTGGTGCCAAGGGTAAACGTTATTGTTTGCCTAATTCACGTATGATGATTCATCAGCCTCTAGGTGGATTTCAGGGGCAGGCATCCGATATCGCTATTCACGCTCAGGAAATTCTGACTTTAAAAGACAAATTAAACCAGATCATGGCTGATCATACGGAGCAGGATATTGATATAATTGCTCAGGATACTGATAGGGATAATTTCCTCAGTGCTGAACAGGCAGTTGACTATGGTTTGATTGATGAAGTCATTAGCCAGCGAACAAATGAGTCAGCAGAAGCTTAAGATAATTACCAACATGCAGGCAATAGAATAGCTTTTAGATAAATTTATGGTAAACAATGAAATGCTTATACAGGTTGATTTTTTTGTCAATAAGACTTATATATGGGTAATTGCATGGTAAAAGATCGTAATAATATGACTATGGGCAAATAGTAGCCCAATATGAGGTTTTTTTTATGAGTGATGATACTCAAAATAAAGATGATAATGGCAAATTGCTCTACTGTTCTTTTTGTGGCAAAAGTCAGCATGAAGTCAGAAAGTTAATTGCCGGCCCTTCAGTATTTATTTGTGATGAATGTGTGGAGTTATGTAATGACATCATTCGTGAAGAAATACAGGAGCAGGGTGGTGTTGTACCGGGCAGCAAACTGCCTACCCCAAGAGAAATCAACAAAACACTTGATGACTATGTCATTGGTCAGGCCGAGGCGAAGAAAATTCTTTCGGTTGCTGTTTATAATCATTATAAGCGTCTTGAAAATGGTTATAAAAAGGATGATGTTGAGTTATCAAAAAGTAATATCCTGCTGATTGGTCCAACCGGTTCAGGTAAAACGTTACTGGCTGAAACTCTGGCAAGACTTCTGGATGTGCCTTTCACCATCGCTGATGCTACCACTCTGACTGAAGCGGGTTATGTCGGTGAAGATGTTGAGAATATCATCCAGAAATTATTACAAAAATGTGATTATGATGTAGAAAAAGCACAGACTGGTATTGTCTATATTGATGAAATTGATAAAATTTCCCGAAAATCTGATAATCCTTCGATCACCCGTGATGTTTCAGGTGAGGGCGTACAACAAGCACTGTTAAAATTAATAGAAGGTACTATTGCTTCTGTTCCTCCTCAGGGAGGCAGAAAACATCCACAGCAGGAATTTTTACAAGTTAATACCGCTAATATTTTATTTATTTGTGGTGGTGCTTTTTCCGGTCTGGATAATGTGATTCGTAATCGCTCTGAAAAAAGTGGTATTGGCTTCGGTGCAGAAGTTACCAGCAAGAATGACTCCAAAAGTTTTGGTGATCTGCTTGATGATATTGAACCAGAAGATTTAACTCGTTATGGTTTGATTCCTGAATTCGTTGGTCGCTTGCCGGTTATTGCAACTTTAAAAGAGCTGGACGAAGAAGCTCTGGTACGGATTTTAACTGAGCCTAAAAATGCTCTTGCCAAGCAATACAGCAAGTTAATAGAAATGGAAGGAGCACAATTGGAATTACGTGAAGAAGCGCTGAAAGCGATTGCTAAAAAAGCGGTTGAACGCAAGACTGGTGCTCGTGGATTACGCTCTATTCTGGAAAATACCTTATTAGACACGATGTATGAATTACCATCCATTGATGATGTGGAAACCGTGGTGATTGATGAGGCAGTAATTAATGGTTTATCCGAACCTATGTTAATTTATGTTAATGAAAATAAAAAAGCATCAGGTGAATAAGCTCTGCTTAATTATTAATAGGTAAATTATTTTTCAAGTGAGTAAAAAGGGGCTTAAAGCCCCTTTTTTATGCGTTCATGATAGAAATTTCCTGTTCAGACTTGATTTATTGCACTAAACACCCATATATTTAAGTTAATAGGATATATACAGGAAGTCTGTATACCAAATAAATAATCAATAACTTAAGGCCTGTTTTTGTCATTATGCTTTGAGTTTCGCTATATAAGAGGACTCCTTAATGGAGAATGAGAACAAGACATCTGAAATCACAGATACAACACAAATTTATCCGGTTTTACCCCTAAGAGATGTTGTTGTGTATCCTCATATGGTAATACCTTTGTATGTTGGACGTGAAAAATCAATTAATGCATTAGAAGCAGCAATGGAAGATGGTAAAAAAATTCTGTTAATTGCTCAGAAAAATGCCTCTGAAGATGATCCCAAGCCCGAAGATATCAATTCAGTAGGTACTATCGCTTCTATTCTCAGATTATTAAAGTTACCTGATGGCACAGTAAAAGTGCTTGTTGAAGGTGATGAACGCGCTCAAATAGAAAATTTATTTACCTCAGAAGAGTTTTATACTGCCCAAATTTCTTTATTTGATAATGAAAAAATTGAAGAACGTGAAGCTGATATTTTAACTCGTACGGTAATGAATCAATTCGATCAGTACGTCAAAATGAACGATAAAGTACCTCCTGAAATTTTATCTTCATTATCAAGCATAGAAGATCCCAGCCGTCTGGCAGATACTATTGCTGCCCATATGCCGCTTAAAATTGAAGAAAAACAGATAATTTTAGAAATTTCAGATGTGCGCGAACGTCTGGAACATTTATTAGCACAAATGGAATCAGAAATAGATATTTTGCAGGTTGAGAAACGTATTCGTGGTCGTGTTAAGCAGCAGATGGAAAAAAGTCAGCGGGAATATTACCTTAATGAACAGATGAAAGCCATTCAAAAAGAATTGAATGATATTGATGATGTTCCCAATGAATTAGAAGAACTGGAAAATAAAATACGCAACACCGGTTTGTCTGCTGAAGCTAAGAAAAAAGGCCTGGCAGAGCTGAACAAATTAAAAATGATGTCACCCATGTCAGCAGAAGCTTCGGTCGTTAGAAATTACCTTGAGTGGCTAACCAATGTGCCCTGGAAAAAACGTTCTAAAGTACGTCTGGATCTTGCCAGGGCTGAAGCTATTCTAAATGAAGATCATTATGGTCTGGAAAAAGTTAAGGAACGTATTTTAGAGTATCTTGCGGTACAGCAACGTATGAAAAAGCTTAAAGGGCCTATTTTATGCCTGGTAGGCCCTCCAGGTGTGGGTAAAACTTCTTTAGGGCAATCCATTGCCCGGGCAACTAATCGTAAATTTACTCGTATGTCCTTAGGTGGTGTACGTGATGAAGCAGAAATACGTGGTCACCGTCGTACATATATCGGTTCGATGCCAGGTAAAATTATTCAGAATATGTCAAAAGTCGAAGTAAAAAACCCATTCTTTTTGCTGGATGAAATTGATAAAATGGCAATGGATATGCGCGGCGATCCTTCATCTGCATTATTAGAGGTATTGGACCCAGAGCAGAATAACACCTTTAGTGATCATTATATGGAAGTGGATTACGATTTATCAGAAGTCATGTTTGTCGCGACATCAAATAGTATGAATATTCCAGGGCCATTACTTGATCGAATGGAAGTTATTCGCCTGGCAGGCTATACCGAAGATGAAAAACTGAATATTGTATCCCGTTATCTAATTCCCAAACAGCTTAAAAATAATGGCTTGAAAGACTCTGAATTAACTATTAGTGATGGCGCAATTAGGGATATTATTCGCTATTATACCCGTGAAGCAGGTGTCCGTAGTATTGAACGAGAAGTCGCTAAAATTGCCCGTAAAGTGGTTAAAGAAATTTTACTAGACAAGAAGACGAAAAAAATAGCGGTGACCAGCCGCAATGTTGAGAAATACCTGGGAGTACGTCGTTTCCGTTATGGTAGTGTTGAACAGGAAAATCAAATAGGGCAGGTTACAGGTCTTGCATGGACAGAAGTTGGGGGTGAAATACTCACGATTGAAACTGCAGTGATGGCAGGCAAAGGTAAAAATAGTGTGACCGGTCAGCTAGGCGATGTTATGAAGGAATCCATTCAGGCTGCTATGTCAGTAGTACGCAGTCGTTCAGATGTATTAGGTATACCTCAGGAGACTTATGAAACAAAGGATATTCATATTCATGTACCCGAAGGGGCAATTCCTAAAGATGGTCCTAGTGCTGGTATAGGCATGTGTACTGCACTGGTTTCAGCATTAACTGAAATTCCAGTGAAAGCTGATGTTGCCATGACCGGTGAGATCACTTTACGTGGTGAAGTGTTACCCATTGGCGGCCTTAAAGAAAAACTTTTGGCCGCTTTACGCAGTGGTATAAAAACCGTCATTATACCTGAAGAAAACCGAAAAGATCTGGTTGAACTGCCAAAAAATATTGTCTCCAAACTGGATATAAAACCGGTGCAATGGATTGATGAAGTATTACAAATTGCTTTATTACATGTACCTGAGCCGATAAAGCCTTCTAAGCAAAGTTCTAAAGTTAAGGCAAGAAAAAAATCTACTTCAATTAGAGCGCATTAGTCTACTTTATTACTTCTAACATGTTGTTTTATATCTTTATATTAAATGATAAATTCAAAAAACAACATGTTTTAAAATACTGGATTTGAAGAAAAATTTAAATATTTAAAAATATTGCTAGATTTTAGTAATAAAGTTTGCTTCAATATGCCTGTATCCATTGCGACACAACATTTTTACCAACTACTAAAACATTTTATAGATAATATCTATCGACATCAAAATCATTAATTTAGTCGTGTTTTGTTAAATTTTTTTATTGATACTATAGATACTAAAAAGGGGAGCTTTTGTGAATAAATCCGAATTAATAAACGCTATTGCTGAGAATGCTGACTTACCTAAGGCGCAAGCTGGTCGTGCATTAGATGCAACTATTAAAGCAATTACTGATTCACTAGCGAGTAATGAGCCAGTTACTTTAATTGGTTTTGGAACTTTTGAAGTTAGAGAAAGAGCCGCACGTACTGGACGTAATCCTCGTACGGGTGAAACTATCCAGATAAAAGCATCAAAAAATCCTGCATTTAAAGCTGGTAAAGCATTAAAAGAAGCGGTAAACTAAGCCACTTTCTTGTAGCGATAATATTAAGTTTATAAATTCGTTTATAAACTTTTTATAGTTTTAACGGTTAAATTTAAGTGCTATAGAAATGTCGGGTGATTAGCTCAGCTGGTTAGAGCACCGCCCTTACAAGGCGGGGGTCATAAGTTCGAATCTTATATCACCCACCATATAAATTCTGTTTATATTTTCAGTGGTATCGTTTATTAACATTAAGCGAGTTATAAAATAAGCAGATTTTTATGAAAAATTTGGAGCGGTAGTTCAGCTGGTTAGAATACCTGCCTGTCACGCAGGGGGTCGCGGGTTCGAGTCCCGTCCGTTCCGCCATATTAGAGAAGCGCGTTTATGACGCGCTTTTTTTTTGGACTTCTTTCTATCCATAGTTTTGTATAATAATAGTTTTGTACAAGAGCTTAGTGTATAGGTATAGATAAGTAAGTTTTATGATTGTTTCCATCGATTATATAAAATTAACAGATGGGCTAATGTTTTAAATTAATTCAATGAGATAAATTCATGATATTACATAGTATCAGGGAAAGTGCAACAGGCTGGTTTGCCTGGGTTATTGTCATTTTAATTTCAATTCCTTTTGCCCTATGGGGCATTAATAGCTACATTACACCGGATGTAAATCCTGCGGTAGCAAATGTAGGTGATTATAAAATCACTGTACAGGAGTTTCAAAATGCAGTGCAAAATGAATCTAAAGATTATAAGGGTCAGGCTAATGAACAATTGATAAAGAAAATTGTACTTGAACGACTGGTTAACAATCGTGCATTGATAAATTTTCTTAATGATTCAGGTTTGTCTATCAGTAAACAACAAGTGGATGTTCAGATCCGTAATGACCCGAGTTTTCAACTTGATGGGCAATTTTCTGAAGATTTATACAATCGTTATCTACCCAGTGCTTATAGTAAATCAAATCACCGTGCTTCTGTTGCCAGACAATTATTATTAAGGCAATTTTCTCAAGGTATTGTTGCCTCATCTTTTGTTGCGGATAATGAAGTGAAGCGCATTATTCAACTAATAAAACAAAAAAGAGCTATCAGTTATACTATTATCAAGGCAGAAAATTTCAAACTGGATGTTAATGTATCTACAGAAGAAATAAAAAATTATTATCAGAATTTTCAACAGCAGTTTAAAAATCCTGAGCAAATTAAATTAGCTTACATTGAGATATCACGTGAGGATATGGCAAAAGATGTTGTTGTTACTGATGAGCTGATTAATAAGTACTATCAGGATAATATCAGCCTTTATACAAAACCTGAACGCCGTAATGCCAGCCATATTCTGTTTACTTTGCCAGTTGATGCTGATGAACAAACTAAAGAAAAAATAAAAGCACAGGCTCAGACGGTTTTGGATAAGATTAAAAGCGGTGCTGATTTTACTGACTTAGCTAAAGAGTTTTCTCAGGATCCAGGTTCTGCCAATAAGGGTGGGGAGCTGGGCTTCTTTGCTAAAGGTGAAATGGTTCCAGCCTTTGAAGAAAGTGCTTTTTCTTTAAATGTAGGGGATGTATCTGATCTGGTTGAATCATCATTTGGTTTTCATATTATTAAATTAAATGCAGCCGAAGGTGGTGAAGCGAAATCCCTGGAGAGTGTTAAAAATGAGATTATTAAAGCGATTCAGTTTGATGAAGTAGAAAGTTCCTATTTTGAAAAAGTTGAAGCAATGCAGACTCTGGCATTTGAACAACCTGATTCACTCGAAGCAGTTGCTACGGAATTAAATCTGCCGGTTAAGGAAAGCGATTTAATCACCAGTGCAGGCGGTAAGGGTATTTTTACCAATGAAAAATTGCTTAATAGTGCTTTTTCAGAATCTGTGCTTGAAGAAGGTAATAATAGCGATTTGATTGAGTTAGGTGATGATCATGCTGCTGTTATTCGAATTGTAGAACGCATTCCTGCTAATGTTAAACCCCTGGAAGAAGTGCAATCCACTATTGAAGCACGTCTGCTGCAGGATGCTATTAATAATAAGGCACAAGAGCAGGCGTCTGCCCTGGTTAAACAGCTTAGCGATGGTATAACGCTGGAACAACTCGCCCAGGAAAAGTCCCTGGTTGTAGAACACAGCGGGGCAATTGATCGGCAGGCAACAGTGCTACCGGGAGAAATTCTACAAAAAGCATTTACGATGCCTCGAGAGATGAAATATGCTACCACTACCATGAAAAATGGTGATGTTGCAGTGCTTGCTATTGACTCTATCGAAGAGGGTGATAGTGGCGATCAGGCTTTATTTGATAGTATAAAAACAGCCTTATTGCAAAATAAGGGTAATACTGAAACATCATTATCGGTATTACAAATACGTAATGACTCGGATATAAAAATTAATGCTGAGCTATTAAAAGCGCAACAGTAAGCGGAGTATTAGCATTTATTGAAGCCACAAAAAAGCCGACATATAGTCGGCTTTTTTGTGACTTCAATAAATGCGTTTTACAGAGAAAAGATAATTACTTTTATGAATTGTCTTTTACTAATGCACCCACGCCCATGCCTATATGACTATAACCCGAATCAACATAAATATTTTCACCGGTAATACCCGAAGCTAGATCAGAGCATAAAAATGCAGCCGTATTGCCTACGTCATCAATGGTTACATTTCGACGTAAAGGGGCATTTTGTTCAACATGGGTGAGCATTTTACGAAAGTCACTAATGCCCGCTGCTGCCAGAGTCCGGATCGGGCCTGCTGAAATAGAATTAACCCGGATGCCATCGGGACCAAGTGATTCAGCCATATAGCGTACATTTGCTTCAAGACTAGCCTTAGCAAGACCCATTACATTATAATTTGGCATAATGCGTTCAGAGCCAAGATAGGACAATGTGAGTAAGGCTCCATTCTGCCCTTCCATCATATTGCGTCCCGCCTTGGCTAAAGCAGTAAAACTATATGAACTGATTTCATGGGCAGTAATAAAGCCCTGACGTGTTACATTGTCGAGATACTCACCGCAGAGTTCTTCACGAGGTGCAAACGCCACTGAATGAACAATAATATCCAGGTGATCCCAAAAGTTATCGAGTTCTTCAAATACTGTTTCAATCTGAGTGTCATCTGATACATCACAAGGCAGTACTATATCGGAGTCACATTCACTGGCCAGCTTTTCCACCCGACTTTTTAACTTTTCATTCTGGTAAGTAAATGCAAGTTCAGCCCCTTCACGTTTCATCGCCTGGGCAATTCCCCAGGCGATTGAACGATTACTGGCAAGACCAACTATAAGTGCACGTTTACCTTGCATAAAACCCATATTAAACTCCTTAAAAATAGTCATCTATTCGCTGTCATCTTCTGTGCACTAAGGCATAGTGAGTTAAGAACAGCTAATGTTTCAATAAATTCGTTAGTTGTTATTGATAAATACAGTGCTTACTCTATTCCTCTGACTAGTGCCCATCCATTTAGTCCTTGCCCTTGTGGGAAAAAGGACTAAATGGATGGGCACTAACCTGCTGATTATAGTACATCAACCAATGACTCCTTCGCACCATACGAATAGGGGATAATTGACTGAACACTGGTTAATAGTATACAGAAACAGTATTATTGTTTCTGGCAGTAAAAAATCATATTACCGATATGATACCGTTGATAAATGTAATAAACTAGATATTATTTAAAAAATCTGGAATATTAGTAAAAATGCCTGTGTATCTTGCACCTTTAAGTAGCCGTTTTTATAAAAAAAGAATTTATCTGGGCTTTATGTTTTTCTATTTGCTTGTACTCAGTCAGCAAGGCTTTTGTGATTATGCTGTTGCCTATGGTTATGAGCCAAAATATAGTCAGGGATTCAGCCATTTTAACTATGTCAACCCTGAAGCGCCTAAGGGTGGGCGTCTTAATCTAAATGGCTCTCGCACCTTTGATCGTCTCAATCCTTATTTGCTCAAGGGGGTTGCTGCTGATGGTGTCGAAGGCTTGATCTTCGAAACCTTGATGGAACAAAGTCTTGATGAGCCTTATACCTTTTATGGCTTACTGGCTGATGATATTGATATCGCTGATAATGGTTTATCGGTTACTTATCATATTAATCCTCAGGCAAAGTTTTCAGATGGTACGGCGGTAACCGTTGATGATGTTAAATTTTCATTTAATACCCTGATGCAGGATAAGCATGTGCATCCCGCCTATAAAATCACCCTGGGTGATGTTTCAGGGGTAGAAATTCTTGATAAAGAGCATATTCGTTTTAATTTTAAAGCAAAAAATCCGAAGCTGCCGATGTTGCTGAGCAGTTACTTATCGGTTTTTCCACGTCATTGGGTAGGTCAACTGGAATTTAAGGATACAGCAATGAAAATTCCTATTGGCAGCGGGCCTTACTTACTTGACAGCTATGATACCGGCAAGCAGTTAAAATTCACACGTAACCCTGATTATTGGGCCGTTGACCTGGGGGTGCGTAAGGGGATGTTTAACTTTGATGAAATTGTCTATAAATATTTTCGTGATAGCACTATTGCTCTGGAAGCGCTCAAGGCTGGTGAATATGACTTTCGCCATGAATATAATTCTAAAATGTGGGCACGAGACTATACCGGCAGGGTATTTAACTCTAATGAAATTATAAAAAAAAACATTCCTCATAAAAATAGTGTGGGAATACAAGGATTTATCTTTAATACCCGAAAATCAATCTTTAGCGATAAGCGAGTTCGTGAAGCATTAGTTTTGGCCTATGATTTTGAATGGGCAAACAGGATGTTATTTTATAATCAATATCAGCGTAATAATAGTTATTTCAGCAATACTGAACTGGCTGCCAAAGGGCCTGTATCCAGGCGTGAACAGGAATTATTATTACCTTTTAAGGCACAGCTTGATCCCAGAGTATTTGCTGATGCCTGGATACCACCGGTCACTACCCCTCCTTCATCGCTACGCATGAATTTACGCCAGGCAATTAATCTGCTTAAAGAGGCTGGGTGGCAATATAAAGATGGTGCCCTAAGGAATAAAAAGGGTCAGGCATTTAGATTTGATTTAATTTTAGCGCAAAAAGCCTTTGAGCGAATAGCGGCTTCTTATGCCCGTAATCTAAAAAAGCTGGGAATAGTCATGGATTATCGAACCGTTGATTTTGCTCTTTATAAACGCCGGGTAGAAACCAAAGACTTTGACATGATTGTTTCCAGTTATCCACAAAGTCAGGTGCCGGGAAATGAACTTAAAGGTCGCTGGCATTCAAAAAATGCGGATGTTGATGGTTCTGCTAATTATCCGGGCATAAAAAATTCAGCCATTGATGCTTTGTTGGAACAACTGAGTAATACTACCAACAGGATTGAGATTATTGCTATTACCCGAGCTATGGACAGAGTGCTGCTGAGTGAATTTTATCTGGTACCTCATTGGTATATTGCCACTCATCGTATTGCTTATTGGGATAAGTTTGACTACCCACAGATACTACCGGAATATTTTTCTGCTGAAGGCTGGATGTTATCTACCTGGTGGTTTAAACCTGCATATAGAATAGAAAAAGTAAATTAGAAATGCTTTATTATATATTAAAACGTCTGCTACTAATGATCCCCACTTTGTTTGGTGTTATGTTGATCACTTTTGTGATTACTCAATTTGTACCCGGAGGACCGGTAGAGCAACTGGTTGCGCAGTTAACCGGTCAGGATCAAATGACTGAATCCGGTAGCAGTGCCAGTGAATTATATCGTGGGGCTGAGGGAATTGATAAGGAACGTCTGGATGAAATTAAGGCTCTGTATGGCTTTGATAAACCCCCGGCAGAACGCTTTGTTAATATGATGGCCAATTATATTCGCTTTGATTTTGGTGAAAGTTACCATCATCATCAATCGGTAATGGCTTTGATTGCTGATAAGTTACCGGTATCAATCAGTTTGGGTATGTGGACTTTTTTTATTACCTACCTTACTTGCATCCCTTTGGGAATTGCTAAAGCGGTAAGAGATGGATCTCGTTTTGATGTAATAACCAGTACTATTGTTCTGGTTGGTTATGCTATCCCGGGATTTGTACTGGCGATTTTACTGCTGGTGTTGTTTGGCGGGGGCAGTTTTTTTGATATCTTCCCGCTCAAAGGCCTGACCTCTGACAACTGGCAGCAGTTAAACTGGTTTGATAAAATTACTGATTATTTATGGCATATGGTACTGCCTATTATTTCTTCGGTAATTGGCAGTTTTGCGGTGATGACCATGCTGACTAAGAATAGTTTTTTAGAAGAAATCAGAAAAAATTATGTGGTCACGGCTACAGCAAAGGGACTTAGCAGAAATCAGGTTCTTTATAAACATGTATTCAGAAATGCTTTAATACCATTGGTGACAGGTTTCCCGGCAAGTTTTCTGGCGGCTTTTTTTGCCGGAAGTTTATTGATAGAAACAATTTTTTCTCTGGATGGTTTAGGCCTGTTATCTTATGAATCTATCGTCCGCCGGGATTATCCTGTGGTGTTGGGCTCACTTTATCTGTTTACGCTATTAGGCTTGTTTACCAAACTGATCACTGATCTGTCTTATGTGCTGATTGATCCTCGTGTTAAATTTGACTCAGCAAAAATGAACTAGGAATAGATATGAGCCAGGCAGAAGATACCCCGCTTAGCAATGAACAATTAACTAATTTTTCGCCCTATCAGCGCGGCTGGATGCGTTTTAAAAATAATCGCAGGGGTTATTATTCATTGTGGATATTTTGTATTTTATTTTGTACGAGTTTGTTTGCCGAGTTTATCAGTAATGACAAACCTTTGCTCATTCAATTTGAACAGCAATATTATTTTCCATTATGGAATGATTATCCAGAAACCACTTTTGGTGGTGACTTTGTGACCATGACGGACTATAACGATCCCTATATTAAAGACAAAATTATGGCCAATGGAAATTGGGCTATTTATCCTTTTAATCATTACCGCTATGATTCTATTAATTATTTTGCTGAACTACCCAATCCGGCACGTCCCTCATCACAAAATTTGTTAGGCACAGATGATCGAGGTCGTGACGTACTGGCTCGTCTTATTTACGGCTTTCGTTTGTCGGTGATCTTTGCTTTGATATTGACCGCCATTGGTGTTGTACTGGGTATCCTGGTGGGCAGTATACAGGGATATTTTGTTGGTAAAATTGATCTGGTGACCCAACGCCTGATTGAAATATGGAATTCGATGCCAGAGCTTTATCTGCTGATTATTTTTGCTTCTATTTTTAAACCCAGTATTGGCTTATTAATTGTACTTTTATCGCTTTTTGGCTGGATGGGCCTATCCGATTACGTCAGAGCCGAATTTTTGCGTGGCCGAAATCTTGATTATGTACAAGCTGCCCGTTCGCTTGGCGTATCAAATGCAGGTATTATGTTTAAACACCTATTGCCCAATAGTATGGTGCCGGTTTTAACCTTTCTGCCTTTTCGTATCAGTGGCGCTATTCTGGCACTGACCAGTCTGGACTATCTTGGGCTTGGAGTACCTCCATCGACGCCCAGTCTGGGGGAATTATTGTCCCAGGGTAAGGACAATATTGATGCCTGGTGGCTTTCTATGACGACTTTTTCAGTACTCGTCGGCACTCTGGTGTTGTTAATTTTTATTGGTGAAGCCTTGCGTGAAGCATTGGATACCCGACGTGGATAAAATAAATAAATGAGCAAACAAACTAATATTCTTGAAGTGAATGATCTGAGTGTCGATTTTGCTACTCTGGCAGGTTCAGTTAATGTTGTACGGGATATTAATTTTTCTGTTCATAGCAGTGAAACCATGGCCTTAGTGGGTGAGTCAGGCTCAGGGAAATCCGTCACAGCCATGTCCATCCTACGTTTACATGATGAGGAAAAAGTCAGTTATAGTTCAGGCTCTATTATTTTTAATGGCAATAATCTGCTGGGCATTGATGAACATAGTATTAAAGCCGTGCGTGGCAGTGAAATTTCGATGATATTTCAGGAGCCAATGACTTCTTTGAATCCTACTTTTACTGTCGGTGCACAGATCATGGAACCGATGATTATTCATCGGGCTATGTCTAAGCCGGCAGCAAAAAAACGGGCTATTGAATTAATGGATCTGGTCGGTATTCGAGAGCCTCTTTATCGTTTTGATGCATTTCCCCACTTGCTTTCCGGTGGTCAGAGACAACGTATGATGATTGCCATGGCACTGGCTTGTGAACCTAAATTACTGATTGCAGATGAGCCCACAACGGCACTGGATGTAACCGTTCAACTACAGATATTACTCTTGCTGGAACAACTGAAAAAAGATTTTTCTATGTCAGTATTAATGATTTCTCATGATTTAAATCTAGTCAAACGTTTTGCCGATAATGTCTGTGTCATGCAGGATGGTAATATTGTTGAGCAGGGCAGGGTTGAAGCACTTTTTGCTCAGCCACAACATCCTTATACCCTGAAATTACTTAATAGTGAGCCTGAGCGGGTTATTCCTGATGATGAAACTGCTTTATTGCGTACAAATAAAACCCTGTTATCCGGGCATCAGCTTAAATGCTACTTTACCAGCAGTAAGGGTTTTTTACGACCGGTAAAAAATACAGTTAAAGCCGTTGATAATGTTGAATTAATGCTTAGAGAAGGTGAAACTCTGGGTATCGTTGGTGAATCAGGTTCAGGTAAGTCAACATTAGGACGTTGTCTGCTCAAGCTTGAGGCCTGTTCAGGAGATATTTATTTTAATGAACAGCAAATCGATCAATTGAGCCATCGGGCATTGCGTCCTTTACGTAAGGAGTTCCAGATTGTTTTTCAGGATCCCTATTCATCACTATCACCGAGAATGACCATAGAACAAATTATTGGTGAAGGTTTACAAATTCATTTTCCCCAGCTCAATAAACAGCAACGTCGAAAAAAAATAAAAAAAGTATTACTTGAAGTGGGTTTGCCAGACAGTATTTTATGGCGTTATCCCCATGAATTTTCTGGAGGTCAGCGACAACGTATCGCTATTGCCCGGGTGGTGATCCTTGAACCTAAACTTATTTTGCTGGATGAGCCCACCAGTGCCTTAGATGTGTCAGTACAAAAGCAGGTTTTATTATTATTAAGAGAATTACAGGAACGTTATAAAATATCCTATTTGTTTATTACCCATGATTTGAAAGTTATTGAAGCGGTAGCCCACCGGATCATGGTGATGAAAGAAGGAAAAATAATAGAGACAGGTGATACTACAGAGATATTTAATGCACCGAAAGAGCGCTATACCCAACATCTTCTCAGTGCCTCACTATTTAACTCAGCAAATTTGTAACTAAGCCGGGTATGTCCTGCTGTTTATAGCTTGCGCTTTTTTGCCTATGCATATAATTATATTCTGCTGATAATAATTATATTAAGGAAAACACCTATTTACAGATGATATAGAGTACCACAAAATACTCACTTTAATTAATATCCGCCAATTAGGGCTTATCTTATGGGCAAGTGAATAAACATTCTGGATAGTGATTAAGAAGCAATTATAATAATAACTCATGCGTAGCTACTAAAGGATTTAAGAGTCCGGGAGCTATGGCATTTATTGCAGAAGACGCCGCACCCCAAGAGTTTCTTCCTAAGGGCGTAATTAATGCGTGGAGGCTTTATTGCCACATCTCCATGTGGCAAAACTTCTTCCATAAACACCATAATTCCCTTAAGTACCTAGGTAAGAATAATAACTAAATACTCACTCACCAAAACTGGAGAATTGTTTTGTTTAAAAATATCCTGGCCTTTATTGGTTTCATCGCTATTGTTGTAAGTGGCGTTTTATATATGAGCGTAAAAAATACCCTGAGTGAATTTGATCCGGGGGCCGCTAATACTTACTCAGAACTTTTTACTAATATTTTAAAAAATAAAAATGCAGTGGAAGCTACTGTGTGGCGTTTTCCTGTAGAAGAAGGACTGACTCCTGATGATGTTGAAAAAAGCTTAAAGATGATTGCTAATGAGCTTAATATTTCAAATGTAGGTGAATTACCTTTATCCAAAGATATTACTGCAAAATCAGGCAAGCAATTTCGTTTTGTTAAAATATTTCTATTTTGTAATTCATTAACTGCAGCACAGATGCTGGAACATAATGATGCTTTTTCAGCTTACTTACCCTGCCGGATTTCTTTGATCGAAGATAAAACAGGCAAATTATGGCTTTACACTTTAAATATGGATTTAATGATTCATGGCGGCACACCGCTACCACCAGCATTAAAAGCTGAAGCTGAAAATGTGAAGAAAATTATTCTTGAGATTATGGAACGGGCAGCAGAAGGCGATTTCTAGACGTATATCAATTGCTGGTTTCATCAATAATTTAACGGCCATCAGTAAAACTGACGGCCACTAAATTATTAACCGGTCTTTTTTTGTTAATGGCGGTATTCTTTACTACTATCATACCGCTATCAACAGTCGCTTCCAGAACTGTTTTGCGCAAATAAACCTACACTAATTTTCACTGCGTTTAACCTGAGCAAATAATTGCTCTAACAGAGGTTGAATCTTTTCTGATGTATGACCAAATTTACCCATATTGGCCCCACCATTTTTAGCATTATAGTCAACCTGGCCAATTATTTTACCCTGATCGTATAAATTTGCATGAAAATAAACCAGGTACATAGCCATATCCCATGACCAGTTAGCCTGATAGATAATGTAGAATCTTGCCTGTTCAGGTCGTTCTCCCTGATAGGCTTGAGCAGCAAAACCTAAAGCCTGCACTTCTGCGACCAGTTCAGGTAACAGACCTTCCATATGATCAAGCGTATTTTTTTGAATATAGACTTTATCAATACTGATATGTGCTCTCACCGGTTCAACATGTCTGCTGATAGAGCAGCCGCTGAGCAGAAAAAATAAAAGGCTGAAAGTGATTAGATTTTTCATATTTGATTAATCTCTTAAAGTTTTTTTATCATGTTTTGATCACCAGGCTGGTATAATCACTGAGAGCACCAAAGATGCCCTGCAGGAACATTTGCACACCAATAACTGCCAGAATTAGTCCCATAAGACGGGTTACAATACTGATGCCGCTGATGCCAATGAGCTGTACCAGCCTTTGCCCAAAAATGAAACAGAAATAAGTAAACAGACAAAGAATTGAAAAAGCAGAAAGAGTGATTACTATTTCCGATACATTTCCTGTGGCTGAATAATTCATCGCTGTAGCAATTGTTCCCGGTCCGGCAAGAATGGGTACAGCCAGAGGAGAAATGGCAATACTGCTATCACCATTATCTATAGTATTATGCATTTTTGAGTTTTCACCATGGAGCATTTGATAACCAATGATGAAAACCAGAATCCCACCGGTAATGCGAAGTGCAGAAAGTGTGATGCCAAACAGTTGAAAAACAGCATTGCCTAGAATAGAAAAACTAAGAATAATAAAGAAGGTAAGCAATAAGGCTTTAAATGCAGTTTGTTTCTGCACAGACTTATCTTCATTGCCGGTTAAAGCCACAAATACTGCTGTATTAGCAATAGGATTCATAATGGCAAAGAAACCCAGAAAAACGCTGATGGTATGTTGTACTAAGTCGTTAATAATATTATTTCCCTAAAATAGTTTTCATGATGCCACGCACAATCTGCCGTCCGAATGAGCTGCCGACAGAACGTAAAATACTTTTTGTAATGGATTCTGCATAACTTTGACGATTGGACTTGCGTGGTTTTTTTTCAGCTTTTTGCTGTTCTTTTTCCTGTTGGGTTTTTAATTCCTGTTCCAGACGTGCCTGGGTTCGTTGTTTAAGGATCTCATATGCAGATTCACGATCAACCTGATTATCATAGCGCCCTCTGATGGGGGAACGGTTCATAATATCCTGTCGCTCAGCATCATTTAAAGGCCCGATTCTTGATGCAGGAGGACAAATTAGAACTCGTTCAACCGGGGTTGGAGCTCCGTGGTCATCCAGTACTGAAACCAGTGCCTCTCCTGTTCTTAGTTCGGTGATTGCACTGCGGGTATCTAATAGTGGATTTTCTCTAAAGGTATCAGCAACAAGCCTGACGTTTTTTTTATCTTTAGGGGTAAACGCTCTGAGAGCATGCTGAATTTTTGTACCCAATTGACCCATAATATCTTCAGGGATATCTAAAGGGCTTTGACTGATAAAATAAACACCAACACCCTTGGAACGGATAAGGCGTACTACTTGTTCAATTTTATCTACTAAGGAACGGGGCGCACGATCAAATAATAGATGCGCTTCATCAAAAAACAGCACTAGTTTTGGTTTTTCTGCATCACCAACTTCAGGTAGTTGTTCGTATAATTCGGCTAATAACCAGATTAAAAACGAGGCATACACTTTAGGTGACTGATTCATTAAGCGTGTCACATCCATAATGCTGATCACCCCCTGGCCGGAAAAATCGGTGATCATCAGATCATTTAGGCTGAGTGCCGGCTCGGCAAATAAATGTTCACCACCTTGTTGTTCAAGAACCAGCAAACGTCTTTGTATTGCACCCAGACTAGAAGCACTGATATTTCCATATTCTAATGATAAAGCTTTTCTGTTTTTTCCCATCCAGGAGAGCATGCTACGCAAATCTTTTAAATCTAATAGTAATAGACCTTCATCATCAGCAATAGCAAAAGCACTGTATAGAATACCACTTTGCACTTCATTAAGTTCTAATAAGCTGGATAATAGTAGTGGACCCATTTCTGAAATTGTGGTGTGTACTGGATGCCCCTGTTGGGCGAATAAATCCCAAAACAGGCTAGGGTTTGCATGATTATTATAGTTGGCTATCTTTATGCTATTGATACGTTGCTGTATTTTGTCATTCAGTGTACCCGATGTCGCCAGTCCGGATAAATCACCTTTTACATCAGCAAGAAAAACAGGCACTCCGATTTTGGAAAAATTTTCTGCCAGCAATTGTAATGTAACTGTCTTGCCCGTTCCTGTGGCACCGGCAATCATACCGTGGCGATTAGCTGTTTTAGCTGAAAATCTGACTTGAGTTTGTGTATTGCCGCCAATTAAAAAATTAATGCTCATGGTGCCATCCTTATCTAATGAAATAGGAATTCATTATCTATCCAACCGTTTACACTATATCTCAATGGAGAAAAGACAGAGAAAAAGCGCCCGTGTTATATGGATATTAATTTGTTAATAAATTTGTAAATCGTTGTTGTAAGTGCTTATCCTGTGAATAATTGCTCAGTGCATACCATTGGCGCTGCAATTCATAGTCGGATAAATTGTCGTTGTTTACACTTTGTAAGGAATTACTGCCCAGGTTACTATTAAGCAGTTCAACCTGTTTTTCCATTCTTGCCTGCTGAAACTGTTCAGGACTATCTTTAGCAAGTAAAATTTCATATTGCAGACAAAAGTTGTTTTTTTGCTCCAGTTCAGCATCAATCAGGGCACTCTTATCATTGGGGATTGATGCCAGGGCATTGTCAAAGCGTTGTTGCAGATGATTATCGGTTAATGAATTATTAGCCAGTTTCAGCCATTGCTGTTCAAAGCTATCCCGGGTGCTTTCGTCAATTTGCTTCAGGCTCTCTAGCTGACTGCATAAATCTGCCTGATTGATCAATAAGCCAATTTTTAGTTGCTGCTGTTCATTGAGTAATGCCTGAACTTTTTCCTGATAGGCCTCCAGAGCACTAGTATAGCGTAAATTTATGTCTTGACTTATGGCCCTGGCCTGTGGGGCAAGTTCATGCCATAAGGTTTTAATGTCTTCATAGGCGCTTTGCAGATCGGATAGCTTAAGTGGTTGTTGATTAAGAGCCTCAAGATTTTCACAAACAGCGTCTTTTTCCCTCAGTTTTTCCTGATTAATAGTATTTTTTTGCTCAATATTTTGTTGGCGCCGGGCAAAAATTATATCACAGGCATGACGGAATTTTTTCCACAATTTATTTCGCAGATAAGAGGACACCGGCCCTACTTTTTTCCATTGTTGCTGATATTTTTTAGCCTGATTAATAGCACCATCAAGATCGTCATCAAGGTTTTCATGTAAATCTTCAACTTGTTTGATCAAATCATAAAACTGCTCCTGGTTGATTTGCCAGACTTTCTTTAATTCATCTCTGATAATATTGATAGATTTATCAAAACGTTTATTAATTGCCTTATGAGCATGGCGTTCAACAAAACCAATGGCAGACCATTCTTTTCGTGCCTGACGGGTAATTTTATCTACCTTAATCCAGTTAATTTTTGAATCAATGTCTGTAGAATCAGGCCAGTGCATAGTTTTTATATAATCTTCAAGTTGTTGGCAAAGTACCTCTTTTTTTAATAAATTTTCTTTACGAATTGTCGTTTGTTTGTCAATATAGGGCGTGCATTGTTCGTAAGCATGATTACAGGCCTCATTGAACTTCTGCCATAATTCTTCCTGTGTATGACTACGCATTTTTTTCCATTGTTGACGTAATTCTTTTACTGAGAAAGTAATATCAGTATAGTCTTTTTCCAGGGTGGTGGATGCTTCAGCTTGTTGCACAAGTTGCTCAGCCTTTTTCACTAGATTTTCACGCTCATTATCATGAGCCCAGTTACGCCATGAGGAAAGATTGCCTAATTGAGATTGTATTTGTTTAAGCTCATTTTGATAATGTTGCTTTTCAATATTATTGATAATCTCAGACTTTTCGATGCGTTTAATCTCTTTGTGTAATAATTTTTCGGCATCACTCACTAAACCATCATTCAACAATTTTTTTGTGTTATGAATATCGTTTTCTAATGTGAGTTTAAGTTCTTTTACTTGTTCCTGCTGGATAATTAAACGTTGCTGTAATTGCTTAACGGCTTGTTCAAATTTATTTGTAATAGTATTTATTTCAGTAGAATCAAGACAATTTTTATCCAATAAATATTTAAATTGACTATGAAGAACGGCAATGCTTTTTTCCAGAATAAGTCCAGGTTTATGCTGCATATTCTCTGCCTGTTCACATAGGCGGGCGAGTTTTTCCAGGTAATTTTCAGGGACTGGTGTTGCTTCAGTTTTACTATTAGCTAAGTCTAAAATGGTTTGAAATTTGGCATTGTAAGTTGACACACTGTCCAGACTGGTTATTCCGGCTATTGTTTTTTGCCATTCCTGTTCAATATTGCTAATAATTTTTTTACTATTATCAACTAATTCATGATTGTCCTGACTACTTTCCCGGGCATTAAGCAGATCATCAACGGCATTGGCCAGGTTGCTGAGTAGACTATCAAGGTTTAACCGGGCTTCATGTTCTTTTTGCTGCTTAAGATTTAGCTCTTCTATGTGTTCAACAATGGTGTTATAAACGTTATTGTAACGTTCGCTAATATCTTTATCAGCAAAATTTTTAATGCTGTTCCAGCGAGCGGCATAATTGTCAAAAGTGGTCTTTTCCTGTAATAAAAGTTTTCTTTTGTAAAGTTTTTCCAGACTATCGCAAATATCCACTACTTCCTTTGCTAATAGTGCGGGCCGTTGTTCATCTTCAATAATACGATCAAGCTTGTTTTTTACGATCTTGTATACACGCTTATCCTTTCGTCTTGAATTTTTCACAACCCGTTCCAGGGTAGAGCGTTTAGCTATCTGCTGTGCAGCAAGTTGTCGGATATTGGCATTTTTATCATTCAGGGCAATATTGCCTAACAAAGGGTCACGGCTAATTTTTTTTATCGTTAATTCTCTTAGTGAAACATGATCGGCATGTTCTGCAACGAATTCAAGTAAGGCAGAATTTCGGCTGCCACGAATCATTTTTTCACGAACCGAAAAATCTGGAATAGGATGTTTAAGTCCGCAAAGTAATTGAAAAAAACGTTGTTGTGCAGCTTGCTTAACAAGTTCATTAGTGCCTTTCATAATGATCGTTTGTAGCATATCCAGATCATGCAGTTTATGGGCGGCAACGGCTCGAATGGATTCATCACTATCATTTAGTGCGATATTATATAAGTTATTCTGATCGGCAACGGGTAAATTTTGTACTGCTTTTTTACGGATCTCAGGGGTTCGACTATATTGTTTATCTCTGGTAAAAGAGTTAATGAGTGGTTTAAACAGTTTCTTAAGAACCATAATGAAGTTACCTAAAATTATCGTGCTGTAATACTATCAATATTCAGCCGTAAAAAATAAAAGTCCAGACGGGCATTTAAGTGACTATTAATGATATATAATGCATTATTAGTGACTTAAAGCAATGTCGGAAGAGTAAATTAAATTACTCTGACTATAAATAAAATGTCATAGTGTTTTCAGTTTGTCTAATTGTTCGCTTAAATTATGAAGTTTACTTTGCGCATCTGAAAGTTTTTGACGTTCTGCAGCAACAACCTTTTCTGGGGCACGACTGATAAAATTTTCATTAGTTAATTTTTGTTCAAGCTTAATAATGAAATTTTTATTTTGCTGAATCTCATTGTTAAGTCGTTCACGTTCAGCATCAACGTCAATAAGCCCAGCCATCGGTATAAGTAAATGCATTTCACCCACTAAAGCAGTAGCAGATTCAGGTACAATACTGTCTTTTTCTAACCAGTTAATCGAATCCAGACGAGCCAGATTTTTTAGTGTGGATTCATGTCTTGCCAGTTGTTGCAGATCGGTAGCAGAACCATTTTGTAGAAGTACTTCCAGGCGCTTACCTGGTTTAATATCATAGCCGCTACGAATTTTACGTACACCTAAGACGAATGCCTGTAACCAATGCATTTCATTGAGTGCAGATTGATCAATTTTATGTTCATCAACTATGGGATAGCTTTGCAGCATAATGGTATCTTTATTAATACCTGCTAATGGAGCTACCCGTTGCCAGATTTCTTCAGAAATGTAGGGCATAATGGGGTGGCATAGACGTAGCAGACTTTCCAGTACGTACACTAGAGTGTTTCGTGTACCACGCTGTTGGGCAGCACTATGGCTGTCCTGATTAAGCAGAGATTTGGATAACTCCAGATACCAGTCACAATATTCATTCCAGGTAAATTCATAGATGGCCTGGGCTGCCAGATCAAGACGATAGGTATTTAATGATTCAGTAACCTGACGTGTGGTCTCCTGTAACCGGGAAATAATCCATTTGTCAGCCAGGCTGAGTTGAATCTCACTATCAATTTCAATACCGCAATCATGACCCTCGGTATTCATTAATACGTAACGTGAAGCATTCCAGAGTTTATTGCAGAAGTTGCGATAGCCCTCTATACGACCCATATCAAATTTAATGTCTCTGCCTGTAGTCGCCTGAATGGCAAAAGTAAAACGCAGGGCATCCGTACCAAAGGAGGGAATACCATCTTTAAATTCTTTACGTGTCGCCTGCTCAATTTTTTTAGCCATTTGCGGCTGCATCATGCCTTTAGTTCGCTTATCAACCAGAGTCTCTAATTCAATGCCGTCAATCAGATCGATAGGATCAAGCACATTACCTTTTGATTTTGACATTTTGTGGCCATGAGAATCTCTTACTAAACCATGAACATAGACTTCTTTGAAGGGAACCTGGCCGGTAAATTTCAGACCCATCATGATCATCCTGGCAACCCAGAAGAAAATAATATCGAAACCGGTGACCAGTACGTTAGTTGGATAAAACATGTCCAGCTCAGCTGTTTTTTGCGGCCAGCCCAGAGTTGAAAAAGGCCAAAGTGCAGATGAAAACCAGGTATCAAGTACGTCCTCATCCTGTTTTAGCGTTATAGTATCATTGAGTTTATATTTATCACGAACTTCCTGTTCATTACGGCCAACATATACCTGACCATCGGCATCGTACCAGGCTGGGATTCGATGTCCCCACCATATTTGTCTTGAAATACACCAGTCTTCAATGTTATTCATCCATTCATAATAAGTGTTTTTCCAGTTATCAGGTACAAAACGGATATCGCCATTTTCTACAGCCTTGATTGCCGGTTCAGCCAGAGGAGCGATTTTGACATACCATTGATCGGTTAAGTATGGTTCGATAACAGCACCGGAGCGATCACCCCGTGGTACCATCAAGCGGTGATCTTCAATTTTGTCGAGTAAACCAGCCTGTTCAAGATCCTTAATAATGGCCTTACGTGCCACATAGCGATCCATGCCCTGATATTTCTGCGGTGCATTTTCATTAATTGCAGCATCAACAGTAAAAATATTAATGATGTCCAGATGGTGGCGCTTACCCATTTCATAGTCATTAAAATCATGAGCAGGGGTTATTTTGACGCAGCCGGTACCAAATTCAGGATCAACATAATCATCAGCAATAATAGGAATATCTCTATCCGTTAATGGTAATTTGATATGTTTACCAATCATTGACTGATAGCGTTCATCATCAGGGTGAACGGCAACAGCACTATCGCCTAACATTGTTTCCGGACGTGTTGTGGCAACGATTAATTCACCACTGCCATCACTGAGGGGATAACGCATATGCCAGAAATGACCATTTTCTTCTTCTGACAGTACTTCCAGATCAGAAACTGCAGTATGTAAAACAGGATCCCAGTTAACCAGACGTTTACCGCGATAAATCAGATCTTCTTCATAAAGTTTAACGAAAACCTCTTTTACTGCATCAGAAAGACCTTCGTCCATGGTAAAACGTTCACGTTGCCAATCCAGTGATGCACCCATGCGACGTAGTTGTTTGGTAATGGTATTACCAGAATGTTCTTTCCAATCCCATATTTTATCAATAAAAGCATCACGGCCTATATCATGGCGTGTTTTTCCTTCACTGTTAATAATGCGCTCAACCACCATTTGGGTTGCGATACCGGCATGATCAGTACCGGGTTGCCATAAAGTATTATCACCTTTCATGCGATGATAGCGGCAAAGAGTATCCATTATGGTATCCTGGAATGCATGACCCATATGCAGACTGCCAGTAACATTAGGCGGTGGGATCATGATGCAATAACTATCTTTTTGTTGAGTATGATCATCAATAACGGGTGAGAAATAACCATTGGCTTCCCAGGTATCATACCAGCGTTGTTCAATTGCATGAGGGTTGTATATCTTTTCCATAGTGGAGAATTACTCTTCTAAATTTTGGCGGTTCGATAAATATTTTTCACTGTGAATTAATTGGCCAGAAAAGGCCTGAGAAATGACACAGATAGAAAAAAAGACAGTAAATCAGAGCCAATATTATAGTCTGATCTGTTAGGAAAGGTAATACTTTTATGCATTAACCATGATAATCATTGATGTGTAGTCTAGGCGGTCCGAGAGTTGTTATTTTTTAAAAAACTGGTCAATTTCATCATTCATACTAGCAAGTAATTGTGTTTTTAATTGCTCAATGGATTTGTCTATTTGTTGACTCAGTTTGATGGTTAGCTGTTGCCTTAACTTTTCTATCTGATAATTCGTAGTTGTTTGCTGTTGCTGTTCAAACTGCTGGAGATGCTCAGGTTCCGTAATAGAGCCGATTTTTTCTTCCAACTCCTGTTTGGAATGTGATAAATCCAGAATATCAAAATGATCATCTTCAATGTCGGCAATATATTCATCAATGTCCATTACCTCATTGTCGGGCTGATCGACAATGGTAATAGTGCCGTCAAGGACAGGCAGATCGGAACTGTCGGGATGGTCAATAATGACCGCTGTGCCGGTCTCTTTGTTATTGGCTGCAGCAAAATCGGTCGGTTCAGTAATGGTCTGTTTATTCGTTGTATAGGAGTGTAGTACCGGAACATCATCTGTATTGATTGTTTCTCTGCTGGGATGGCTATTGAGTTCAATACCTTCTTTATTAAGCAGCCCTTTGAGATCGCCCATGGCAGAGGTGAATTTGTTTTCGTTATTTTTTTTATTTTTACTATTCACAGCTAAGTATACCAATACGTCATGTTTTATAAATCATACTTATTAGGAGTATAACCTTTTTCCTGATAAAAACGGTAACGATATCGACCTGCTTCCTTATTTAGGCTGTCTTTATCAACCATTTCAGCAATTCGTTCAAATTTTTCAAAGAAAGTGACTGGATTTTCAGCTAGATTGATTAATAACTGAGCATGAAAATCAAAATTATCATGCTCATCATCATACGCGCATATAGTTACCGGGTAATCAAATTCGCTTGTGCATGTTTCATTATCAGTTTGAACATAGTGATGCGCTATAAAACTATCCGCTTTATAGCTCCATAATAGTTCATCCAGCTGCACAGCCTGCTTACTGGTTTGTGTGTAGATCAATACCTGCATAGACTGAGCGAGTGCTTTTTCACAGAGTTTACAAATCATTTGATACAAGTCTCTGGGCGAATTGTCAGCCAGAATGTAAAAGTCAATTTGCATTATTTATTGTTTTCGTGTGTTTTCACTGGCCTTATCAATAATATATTGACTCAGGAGTGATACCGGTCGACCGGTAGAACCTTTGTGTGCACCGGATTCCCATGCCACACCGGCAATATCAAGATGAGCCCAGTGGTATTTTTTACAAAAAGCAGATAAAAATATTGCTGCTGTAATTGAGCCGGCTTCTTTACCACCAATATTAGCTAAATCAGCGAAATTACTTTTTAATTGTTCCTGATATTCATCCCATAAAGGCATTTCCCATACCCGATCACCAGTCACTTTACCCGCATTATTCAGATCGTGAGCAAGCGGGCTGTGATTACTGTATAAGCCTGTAGCATGTTTACCCAGGGCAATAACGCAGGCACCGGTCAGGGTAGCGACATCTATGACTACAGATGGATTAAATTGTTCACAATAGCTCAGGGCATCACAAAGAATTAATCGTCCTTCAGCATCAGTATTGAGTATTTCAATCGTTGTACCAGAGTAACTGGTTACAATATCACCAGGCTTTGTTGCCAGGCCATCGGGTAAATTTTCAGTCGCCGGAATAATGGCGGTGACATTCACTTCAAGCTGCAGTTCAGCAATAGCATTGATTGTCCCTAGGACGCTGGCAGCGCCACACATATCATATTTCATTTCATCCATTGCGGCACCGGGTTTAAGTGATATACCGCCGGAATCAAAGGTGACACCCTTGCCCACCAGACAAATTGGAGTAACTGATTCAGGTGCATTGTGAAACTTTAAGACAATGAATTTTGCTGCCTGGCTGCTGCCTCTGGAAACAGACAAAAATGCATTCATGCCCATTTCTTCAATTTGTGATTCCTCATAAATTTCACAAGCCAAATTAGAATAAACACGACTCAGTGTTTTTGCCCGCTCAGCAAGATAAGTCGGTGTACAAATATTACCCGGCATATTGCCCAGATCTTTAGCCAGTTTAATACCCTGGGTAATTGCCATACCCTCACGGATAGCCCGTTCACCATCAGCAAGGTCACGTCGATTGGGTACAGTGAGGACAATTTTTCGTAGTGGGCGACGGGCAGTATCTTTCTTGTTTTTCAATTGATCAAAACGATAAAGACAGGTTTGTGCCGCTTCAATAGCATGACGGATACGCTGCGAACTATCACAGGATTTGACTGGAAGCTCTGTAAGATAGAATACAGCTTCCATTGAACCGGTGTCATTGAGAGTATTTACCGCATGAGAAATGATTTTTCGATACTGAGTAAAACTTAGATCCCGTTCACGACCACAGCCAACTAATAATATACGATCACAAAGGGTATTATTAATATTATGTAATAATAAGGTTTGGCCAGCCTTACCTTCGAGATCACCGCGACGAATAAGACTGGAAATATAGCCATCGGTTAGTTCATCGAGCCGTTGTGCTGAGGGAGTTAGACGTCTGGGTTCATAAACGCCTATTACCACACATGCTGTGCGTTGTTTTTCAGGACTACCACTTTTTACACTAAACTCCATAATTGAAGAACTCCGGATATTTTGTCAATGCCATTTGAAGGATTGTCTGGTCATCAAGTGGTTCATTATCTATTAAGCTTAGTGCGATTAATATATGAGACTAAAAGGAAGATATAAACAGTTTACAAGGACCAGCATATTCTATTAAAATTATTATATTAGCTAGTTTAGCTAAAAAAACTAGCAAATACAGTAAAAAATACAATTTAATTTTAATATTAAGATTGCTTAACGTGTTTTAATTGTAAAAGGCAAAAAAATTGATCGTAAGAGATTATGTTATAAAAGAAGTCCTGAGAACATTTGTCGGTGTGTTTAGTGTGCTTTTTTTAATAATTTTAAGTACTCAGTTATTGAGAGCTTTGTCTGCTGTTGCTGAGGGTAAAATTGCTCTGGATTTTTTATTTCCGCTGATGTTTTTAAAAAATATTGAAAGTCTGACGTTAATTATACCTTTAACTCTATTTTTAGCTATTTTACTGGCTTTAAGTCGTCTCTATAAAGATAGTGAAATGATAGCCTTTTCAGCCTGTGGCATTGGTCCGGTAGCTTTGCTTAAAAGTATTTTAATTATTCTTTTTTGTTTTGTTTTTGTGGAAGTTGGCTTAGCCATGGTACTGGGACCCTGGGCCAGCTATAAAATGCAATATGCTGAAGAAACTTTTCAGTCTGAGGCGGAGCTTGAGCTAATTACTGCAGGTCAGTTTAATCTGGCCAATAATGGTAAAAGGGTACTCTATACGGAAGAGATGCCGGCTGCTACACAATTGAAAAAAGTTTTTTTACATATTGATAATGATGATTCGCAAAGTGTTATTTTTTCAGAAGATGCCAAAATGATAACTGACCATCGTCAGGGTGCACGTTATATTGTCTTTCAAAAAGGCAATCGCTACGATGGCGTTCCGGGCACACTGGATTATCGTTATATTAAGTTTAAAGATTACGGAGTATTGCTTGAAGGCAAAAAAAACACTGATTTTACTCTGGATAAAGAATCCAGAACTACTTTGGATTTATATAATAGCAGTACCTTAATTGGTACTGTGGAAATACAATGGCGTATTTCTCAAATATTAATGATGATTCTACTAGCCTTGATTGCGGTACCGCTGAGTAAAACTTCCCCCAGACAGGGGCGTTACGGGAAAATCTTTCTGGCAATTATGTTATATATTGCTTATTCTAATTTGCTGGTGGTGGCTATGAACTGGATTCGTAAGGGGGTTGTTGACCCATCTATCGGCATGTGGTGGGTCCATCTTCTTTTTCTACTTTTATTTATTGTGCTGTTTGCTCATCAGATGGGCTGGCTGCATCTATCGCGACGTGGTAAGTACAGTAAAAACAGCTTAAAGCCTAGTGAGTTTGATGAGCTGGTTAATAATTAATGACTAAAACAGATAATTTTTATACTTTAATGATAGGTAATCTAATGAAATATCTACAGTTTTTTCTTTTAATAGCCTTTGCGCAAATGACATGGGCTAATCAATGCACTGATTTAATGCAGAAAAAAGATTTCTATGAAGCATCGGATGTCTGTCAGTCGATGGCTCAGAAAGGAGATAAAAATGCCCAGTTTTCTTTAGCATTAATGTATTATGAGGGCAATGGCTTAATGGTCGATCTGGCGCAGGCACAAAAGTGGATGCGTAAGGCTGCTTTACAGAATTATAATCAGGCACAATATAACCTGGGCATTATGATTGCTAATGGTCAGGGCAGCAGTGCTGATCTGGTTGAGGCCTTTGCCTGGTTGAACATTGCAGCTGAAAATGGCTATTCAGCTGCCGCAGATTCGGTTAAACAATTAGGTGATGAGTTATCATCAGCAGAAAAGGATAAAGCAGTAAAACAAATTGTCATTATTAAAAAGAGTTTTAAATAAGTGTTTATGCTATTGATATTGGCATTTTAATTGATATGGATAGTACCCGTTAATGTTATTTATTTATATCCATGGTTTTAATAGTTCACCGGCATCTTTTAAGGCACAATGTTTTTCACAATTTTTAGCACGCCAGCATGGGCATGATGTGTTTATTGCTCCTCAACTTGCAGATTCGCCATTAGCAGCAATGACGCAATTAAGTGAACTTATTGAAGAAAAGCAAATACATCAGGACATCAGTCTGATTGGCAGTTCATTAGGTGGTTTTTATGCGACCTCTTTGGCCCATCAATATGGGCTTAAGGCAACACTCATTAATCCGGCGGTTAATCCCCAGATACGATTGCTTGATTATCTGGGTAAAAACAAAAATTATCATACAGGTGTTGAGTATGACTTGACTCATGAGCATATCAAACAACTTGATACTATTGATATTGCATCAATTGAGACAGTGGGGAAATTACAGGTGCTACTGCAAACCGGTGATAAAGTACTGGATTATCGACTGGCTCAAAGCAAATATCGCGCATGCCAACTTATAATTGAGCAGGGTGGTGATCATTCATTTGTTCATTTTGACTCACATTGCTCAGCCATTTATCAATTTCTTAAGTCATAAAAGACTCAGAAACAATTATTGTATTGTTCCAATACAATAATTTAAACTATGCACTTTTAACCCTCATCCAATCTTCCCCCTCAAAAAAACAGGGGAAGGAACTTTAGCTTTAAATTGCACATTTTAGTCTTATATTAGGGGGAGATAATCTGATTACATTTTTAATGACTAACATATTAGTCGAAAAAATGAGGCCGCTGCTCTACGCTGCAAATGGCCACCAATTAACTTTGTTTACGGCTTGTTTTTGCAATTCTAACAATGCGTGTATGTGAGAATATATCTTGCAGGCTACGTTTCTGCTTATCAACTAATATCCATAGTAAACCACAGAACGCAAGTAAAAAAGCACCATATTCATAAGGCGAAGGTAATAATTCTGTTTTAAGCAATTGTTTGTAAATAAAGAGTGATAGTACCCAGGGAGTACCTGCGACCAGAAAACGGAGTAGGCTTTGTGTCCAGTTTAAGGGCTGCCCCTGGGCGGTTTGTATTTGCAAAGACCAGCTCTTCAGTCCTAAAGTTTGTCCGCCATGAACCCAGAACCAGGCAAAAAAGAACCAACTGATAATAAAAAGATAACTATAAAAAAACGGGCCGGTAAATTCATTGGTAGAAAGGTTGCTTACCTGACTTGAATCAACGGGGTTAATGAGTTGTGCAGGGATAATATAAATAATACCGGCTAGTAGCCAGACAGCACATAACAACATAAAGTCATATAGCCAGCTACCGATTAAACGAGCAATGCTCGCTGCTGGAAGGGTATTCTTTTTAGCCATTGTGTCCTCATTTAAAGTTTTTAATTGGCCATATTCATAAGATAAAAAAATAGGCCAGACAAGCTGAAGTATTTTACTTTTTTTTTGATAATTTAGACAGTGTCTACCCTAAAATGCTGATATTTTGCTAGAATGCACAGACTATACTTAAATCGCTTAAAAGAGAATGTTTAAAATGCTAATTCTGCGTGGCAAATCAGCCCTATCACCGTTTCGAATTGAAAAATTATTACATAAACTGCGCGCAGTTGTACCTGATATTACTTCAGTGAGTAGCCAATATATGCATTTTATTGATTCCTCCGCGGTTATAAGCAATGAACAGCAAACTATTTTGGAACGGATATTAATGTATGGTGCCCAGAGCAGCACTATTAATACTATTGGAAGTGAGTTTTTAGTGGTGCCAAGAATTGGTACTATATCACCCTGGGCAACCAAGGCAACTGACATTGCCCACAATTGTGGCTTAGACAAGATTAACCGTATAGAACGGGGGATTTTGTATCACATTGAGATTAATCTTAAGTATTTTTCCCAGCAGCATAAGGATGAACTGGCCGAAGCGCTGCATGACCGTATGGTAGAAACCTGCTTTTATGAAATTGAGCAGGCCAGTGCTTTATTTGAACAACATCATCCCCAGGCGTATATCAGTGTGCCCATTCTTGAAGAAGGCCGTCAGGCTCTGGTGGATGCCAATAAGCAGTTAGGACTAGCCCTGGTTGAAGATGAAATTGATTATTTAGTGGATAATTTCATCCGCCTTGGACGTAACCCGACGGATGTTGAATTAATGATGTTTGCTCAGGCTAATTCTGAGCATTGTCGTCATAAAATATTTAATGCCGACTGGACTATTGATGGTGAGCTTCGGGATGCATCTCTGTTTGCCATGATACGCAATACTTACAAGCAAAATTCACAGGGGGTATTATCTGCCTATAGTGATAATTGTGCGGTTATTGAAGGCTTTAATATTAAACATTTTTATCCTAATAGTAATACTGCCGAATATCATTATGTTCAGGAGGATTGTCATATTCTGATGAAGGTTGAGACTCATAATCATCCAACTGCTATTTCACCCTGGCCGGGTGCAGCAACTGGAGCAGGTGGAGAAATACGGGATGAGGGTGCAACGGGTCAGGGTTCTAAGCCGAAGGCAGGTTTAAGTGGTTATTCTGTTTCTAATTTAAAATTGATTAATTTTCCCCAACCCTGGGAACATGACTATGGTAAGCCTGATCGTATTGTCTCTGCTCAGGATATTATGTTAGAAGCACCTATTGGTGCCGCAGCATTTAATAATGAATTTGGTCGGCCAAATATTTGTGGCTATTTCAGAACTTTTGAGGAAAGAGTGAACACTTCAGACGGCACTGAAGTCAGGGGCTATCACAAACCCATTATGCTTGCCGGTGGTGTTGGTAGTATTAAAGCTGAACATGTGCTTAAAGGTGATATACCCGAAGGTGCACAGATTGTTTTACTGGGTGGACCGGCTATGTTGATTGGTTTAGGCGGTGGTGCGGCTTCGTCTATGAATTCCGGTAGTAGTTGTGAAAATTTGGATTTTGCTTCTGTGCAACGCGGCAATCCAGAAATGGAACGCCGCTGTCAGGAGGTGATTGATCGTTGCTGGCAGCTAGGTGCTGATAATCCTATTCTGTCTATTCATGATGTAGGAGCGGGTGGTATTTCCAATGCTCTGCCAGAGCTGGTAAATGATGCGGGTGTAGGTGCTGTATTTGAATTACGTAAAGTGCCTAATGATGAGCTGGGTATGTCACCGATGGAAATCTGGTGTAATGAATCTCAGGAACGTTATGTGATGGCTATCGGGCGTGACGATATTGATGTTTTTGAGCAGATTTGTCAGCGTGAACGAGCACCTTATAGCATTCTTGGGCAGGCAACAAAGGAGCAACGTCTGATTTTAAATGATGCTCATTTTAGTAATACACCCATTGATATGTCACTGGAAATTTTATTGGGTAAACCGCCAAAAATGTCACGGGATGTATGCCACGAAATTGTGCTTCAGCAGCCATTTAACACTGTTCATATCGACTTGACCGAGGCTGTAGAACGGGTGTTACGTTTGCCTGCAGTCGCGGATAAATCTTTTTTAATCACCATTGGTGATCGTTCGGTTACGGGTATGGTGGTACAGGAGCAGATGGTCGGGCCCTGGCAAATACCAGTAGCCGATGCGGCCGTTACCTGTAGTGGCTATCAGGAAATTACCGGTGAAGCGATGTCTATTGGTGAACGTACTCCAGTCGCGTTATTGGATCCTGCTGCTTCTGCACGTATGGCAATTGGTGAGGCGTTGACTAACATTGTCAGTACGCGCATTGATAAATTATCCGATATTGTATTTTCAGCCAACTGGATGGCTCCAGCAGGTCATCCGGGTGAAGATGCTGGACTGTACGATGCTGTTAAAGCCGTGGGTATGGAGATATGTCCTGAGCTAGGTATCACGATTCCAGTCGGTAAAGATTCGATGTCAATGAAGTCAGTCTGGCAGGACAAAGGTGAGAATAAATCAGTAACTGCACCATTATCACTTATAATTTCGGCATTTTCACCGGTACAGGATGTGCGTTATACTCTGACTCCGCAGATAAAAATGGATCAGGGTAAGACGGAATTGTTGTTAATTGATTTGGGCCGAGGTCGAAATCGAATGGGTGGTTCTTGCTTAGCTCAGGTTTATCAGCAATTAGGTGATAAACCCGCAGATTTTGATGACACAGATACCTTCAAATTATTTTTTAAAATGATTCAGGAACTCAATGTTAATAATAAAATTTTAGCTTACCACGATCGCTCTGATGGTGGTTTGTTGGCCTGCCTGTTAGAAATGTCATTTGCCGGACATTGTGGCCTGGAAGTCATGCTCAATAATATTTGTGTTAACCAGAATGAAATTACACCGGCTTTATTTAATGAAGAACTGGGCGCTGTTATTCAGATAAAATGCTCTGATCATGAGGCAATTTTTACTTATATTGAAGAAATGGGTATGCAAAGTATGACCCATGTTATTGCTTATCCGAATCATCGTGATGAAATTAATTTCAGCTTTAATGAGCGTCTGGTGCTGAATAATTTACGCACACATTTTCATCGCATGTGGTCTGAAACATCTTATCAAATGCAAAAACTTCGTGATAATCCACAATGTGCTCAACAGGAGTACGATAATATTTTAAAAGTAGGTGATCCAGGCTTACATATAGAGGTTGGTTTTGATATTAATGATGATATCAGCGCACCTTATATTAATGTTGGCGTAAAACCGACCATGGCTATTTTACGAGAACAGGGTGTTAATGGTCATGTGGAAATGGCAGCAGCCTTTGAGCGTGCCGGTTTCTCAACACGTGATGTACATATGTCTGATATTATTGATGGTGGCTTATCGCTGGAAGCGTTCAAGGGCTTTGTTGCCTGTGGTGGTTTTTCTTATGGTGATGTATTGGGTGCAGGGGAAGGCTGGGCCAAATCAATCCTGTTTAATGAACTGGCCCGAAAACAGTTTGAACAATTTTTCAATCGTGATGATACTTTTGGCTTAGGTGTTTGTAATGGCTGTCAGATGATGTCTAATCTGCATGAAATTATTCCCGGTACATCGCATTGGCCGCATTTTGTTAAAAATGAATCAGAACAGTTTGAAGCGCGTACTGTTATGGTTGAGGTATTAGCATCACCTTCTTTATTTTTTAAGGGTATGGAAGGTTCTCAGATACCTATTGCAATTGCTCATGGTGAAGGACGGGCAGAGTTTCAATTAGGAGGCTCCGCACAAAAAGCCATTGATTCAGGGCTGGTGTCAATGCGTTATGTTTCTAATGAAGGCATCGCTACACAGCAATATCCTTTTAACCCCAATGGTTCGCCTGATGGTATCACCGGCTTGTGTAATGATGATGGACGTTTTACTATTATGATGCCTCATCCTGAACGGGTCTTTCGTTCGGTGCAAAATACCTGGCTGACCGAGCACAAAGATGAAAATGCAGCCTGGATGAGAATGTTTAGAAATGCCAGAAAATGGCTGGATTAAGGATAGATTTATTATTATATGCACTCATTGAAGGAATAGATTTTGCGGGATACAACATTCTGGCTGCAGTTGAATGAAAGACATAAATCAGCAGGTAATGATTTATATACGTCGATTAAAGATATTAACCTATGGATTGAGCGCAATGCGAAGTTAAATATGGGTGACCAAATTCGCTTGTATTCATCTTTATTAGTCGAAGTGAATTCCTTAGATATTGCAGTCAATAAGCGCTTACAACTGCTGCAGCATTTGCATCAACCGATAATGGCTATTATTGATAATTTATCAAAAAAATATATGGGGTGTGCGCTACCCATTGCGCAAGAAAAAAGTAAATATGTGCAATATGTTGAGCTTTTCTGGACTGAAATGGCTACCGCATATAAGATTATTGTTGATGATTTATCGGCCACAAGTGTATTGAATTTTTTTATTGCCAATAAAGATCTTAGCAATGCTCTTTATCATGTTATGTTTTATCTTCAAGGTCAGGTGTATTCGAATTATCTGCTTTATACTGCCTGCACTGATAAACTCTGGCGTGATATTCATCAGGTGTATCATTTTGCGGAAAAAAGAAAACAGCATAAGAAGAAAATAAATGCTAATGAAATTTCAGAAGTGGCAACAATTGCCCAACTATATAAAAAAATATTACTTTTCTCGCTGGCTAATCCATATCAATTAACACTTACAGAAATGCAGTCATTGTGGCAATATTTAACCGATTTGGCTGACTTTGCTCAACTTGAATTAAACAGTAAAAAAGTATTAAAGGGTCATTATCCTTTTTTTATCAGGCCCTATAGTGATCAGCCACCTTATTCAAATTTCCACCAAAATAATAAACCGCTCAGTGAGAGCAATTTGCTGGCGAATGTCTCGGCAAATACTATCTGGGGAATTGAAACTAAAAAACTACTTAAACGTTTAACTAAAAAAAATACATTAAAGCAGGCTTCAGCCTTTTTTGTCCGACGTCTGAGCCGAAACTGGGCTTCTGATAATGCCCGTATTGATAGTAGAATTGAGCTGATTGAACCTGTGGTTCTGGCGATGGGAGTCACTTGCATTTCTCAATTTTTAACACAAATAGATATTGAGCCGAAAATTTTAAAGTTAGATGAGAGTCAACAATTACAATTAACTCAGCCCTCATATCTGCTTTATCAGGCTTACTTGATCGATGAATCCAGTAATGGTTTTAAACTTAAATTAAAAGCTCAGAGTGAAAAATCAATTTTACCGAGTATAGGTGAAGTTATTGCCATTAAACATTTTGATGAAAGTATTCATATTGGCTATTTACGCTGGATGAAAGAAAATCGTAATGCTGATGTTGAGTTTGGTATTGAATACTTAAGTGCTATGGCCGAAGCTGTGCAGATAAGCAAAAGCAAGTTTAAAACTCAGCAGAAAAAAGCAGCTCCTGATGTAAAAAATATTCTTGACAGCTTTGTTTTTCCTGGAAACAAAGAGCAGAATTATAAGCCGATTTTATTTACCCATTCGTTTGTAGAAAATTTTTATAATATTAAAGAGGATACACTCAGCCTCACTCATAAGACCGGTTCAATTGAAATAAAATTAGTAGAGAAAATTGACCAGGTGCTTTCTTATTCACTGTATTTGTTTGAAAAGTCAGATACTTAAATGATTTATTCTTCTGTAAAAGCATTGCTGAAACCACGTGAAACTGGCTTCATCAGATAATCCAGGATAGATTTTGAACCTGTTTTAACATCAGCCTGTACCAACATGCCAGGGATAATTTTCATTTTACTGCTGACATTACCCACATAATTCTTTTCCAGGCTAATCTCTGCCCGGTAATAGGGTTGCTGTTTTTCATCCAGATAGGTTGATGCCGATATTTGTGATACCTGACCCTTAACTGTACCGTAACGAGCAGGGTCGTAACTGTCAAATTTAACATTCACTTGCTGGCCTATATTGATTCGACCAATGTCTTCGGGAACGATTCTGGCTTCAATGATCATCTCATCATCGACAGGTACTATCTGTAAAATCACCTGGCCGGGTTCAACAACTTCATTGATATTGTTAACGGTTAAACTTTTTATAATTCCACTTATTGGTGCATAGATACTGAGTTGCAAACTTTTCTTATCAATCTCAATTAAGCGCTGATTAACTTCAGCCAGTTGTGAAGCAACTCCACCGGCTTTTAATTCTAATTCTTCAAGAAATTGTGCTGTTGCTTCAAGGCGCAGTAATTGTGCTTCTTCTAATGCAGATTCGGCAATGAAAACACCATCTTGAATGGTTCTATATTCACTTTCTGCACTGGCTAAATTAGATTGACTGGAAATAAGTTCTGTGCGTGAAACAATCTTTTGCCTGGCTAGTTTTTGTCGTATTGACACCTGTTCTTTGAGTAACTTTAACTCTCTTTGAATTGACTTTGCCTGATTTTTTTGACGCTCTAACTCATGCTTTTTAAGACTAATACGCTTATCTATCACCTTTAATTCGGACTCAAGTGTATGTTTTTGACCTTTATAAATAATGATTTGCTTTTTGGTCAGGATCGGGAATTTTTCAGAAAACAGACTGAAATCGGGTTCCCTACTTTCAAACAGAGCATGTAAACGTTCCTGTTCAAGATCCAGAGAAGCTTTTTTTACATCAAGTTGCTCTCGTTCGACGAGTAATAAATGTGGTGAGAAACGAATTAATAACTCACCCTGATTAATTTTAGAACCATTATGGACGTTTATTTGCTGGACAATACCACCTTCAAAATGCTGAATATTGTGAATCAGGCCAGCAGGAATAACTTCCCCATGACTAGTAGCGACTTCACTCACATTAGTGGACCAGGCCCAGATAATGGCACTTAACATTAATACTAAGGTAAAGTAGATGGCTGTATTAATAGTAAATGAGTGAGAGTTTTCTTCAAGTTGAATGGCCTGTGCAAGGAAACGTGCGCGGGCACGTGGTACGGATGAATTGTCTTTTCTTGTAAATACCAGTGAGTTTTCTTTCATTTTGCATCCTCTAATAAGAGTTTGACGGCCTCATCGGAGGGGCCGACAAATTGCACAATACCCTGATCCAGTAATACGGCTTTATCCGCGAGTCGGATGTGGCTAGGTCGGTGACTGACCATAATAATACTACGTTTACCTTTTATTTTTTTTATTTGTTCCATAAAATTATGGTCTGCATCATCATCCAGTGATGCTCCTGGCTCATCGAGTAGAAAAATGGTTGCCGGGCTGATAAAAGCTCGTGCCATGGAAATTGAGCGTAAAAAACCAGGTGGCAGACGTTCGGTGAAATTATCACCAATGTGAGTGTTGAAACCTTCCTCTAAGGCTAAAATTTGCTTCAGTACGCCAGCCTGTTTAGCTGCAAGTACTAGATCCTCATCCGATGCCAGAGCATTATTAAGACGTAGATTTTGTGCAATAGTACCGTGAAATAATTTACTCTCCTGAGGAATATAGGCTATAGAGCGGCGCAATTCCATAGAGTTAAGTTGGCGAATATCCATATTATCGAATTTTAGGGAACCTGCCTGAGGTTTATACATACCGGCAATTAATTTGATTAGGGTAGATTTGCCTGATCCGGTATTGCCCACAATAGCGACCATTTCTCCGGGGTTGATGGTAAATGAAGCTCCTAAAATTGCTGGATCAGAATTAGGACCATATCTGAAACTGACTTTGTCGACAGTGATACCGCCTTTAAAATCACGTAATAATAAGCCTGAATGATGGCCATGCTTTTCAGTATTAAGTTTCATTAACTGATTGATTTGCTTAATCGATTTAAATGCCTGTTGAAATTTTGGGAAGGCTAGAAAAATACTTTGAATGGGTGATAATACCCGCCAGATTAATGCCATAGTGGCAATGAGAGCCCCCATAGTCATACTGCCATTGATTACGCTTAACGCACCAAAGCCAACCACAGCGATCCCTGATAAGGTCATCAAACCCTGTGAAAAGCTGGCCAGAATTCCATTGGCCACATAGTACTGATAATTAGAATAGACAGCTTCACCTGAAATTTCTCTAAAGCGTTCCCACCAGAGGCTTTCACCACCAATGGACTTAATTTCCTTGCGCCCGGAAAGGGTTTGCATCAGAATATTCTGTTTGGCTGTTTTTGCCTGGCCACTACGCAGTAATTTACTATTAAGGATCGGCAACCAGAAGACAGCCAATAATAGATAAATACAGGCCATAACCACAGGAATCAGAGCAATCCAGCCAGCAATAAAGGCAATTGTTGCGATAAACAGGAAAATAAAAGGTAATTCCAGAATGATGGCTGCACTGGAGCCGGTAAAAAAATCACGAATGGAATCAAATTGTTTGAGTCGTGAAAGTTGTGATGCGACGGTTGAACGTTCTGTGAATAAAGGTGGTAAAAACAGCAATTGGCGGAAAGTTTCTACTCCAATAAGATAATCAATTCGACCTGCCAGAGAACCTAAAATTCTTGCTTTAAGTAATCTGAGGATTAGATCGGCAACCATTAATATACTGACTCCGGCCAGTAGATAGGGTAATGTTTCAATTGATTTACTGCCAATGACCTTGTCATAAACAATCATCACAAATAACGGAATTAATAATGCGACCATATTAACAATTGCGGTCATTGCCAGTAAATGGATGACCAGTTGATTAAAACGCCGGGTCAGGCGGGTAAACCAGGCATCTGAGCGTTTACTATCATTGCTGCCTAAACCATGAGAAGGATTAGTATCAGTAAAAAAGTAGGCAACACCTTTTAAATTAGCGAGTTTTGCTGTGTTTTTTGTTGCTTCAAATGCATCATAATAGATGTATTGATCATCAATTTTATCCAGAATAATAAATAAACCCTGCTTACATTCATAGAGGCAGGGATAGAGCTCTTTTTTAATGCTATGGAGTTTTTTCTTATATGACTGGCTCTCATAGCCAACAGAAATAAGAATATTGCGTAAATCAATCAAATCCAGTTGTTCGACAAAATGAGGCAGTGCTTCAATCAGATCGCGGGCATTATTATGCCATCCTAGTGCATCCAGCAGGGGGAAAATGCAGTTGGCATAGGGTGAATTAAATTCTAGTTGCTCAACTCTATCATGACGTAACCCATTGGCAATGTATTGGGCAATAAATTTTGATTCATCAAATTGTTTAGCTGAAGCCTGGTGTTTAATATTTTCCCTGGCTTCAGGGTCAACAGGAATATTTTTTGCTGTATTCATTGTTTATGTCACTGCTGTTTTTGCTGGCGAGGATTTATTAAATGCCGAAAAAGTACTGGTGATGTCGTTTAATTGACCATTTTTTAGTTCGAATTGGCGATCACATAGACGCATAAATGATGGGCGATGGGATATAATCACTATGGTGCGTTTGCCGACCAGGTTTTTCATAACAGAATGTAGTTTATTATCATTTTTTATATCAAAATTTGCATTGGCATCATCAAATAAAATAATCGGCAGATAGCCTACTAAGGAACGTACCATAATGACTTTTTGACTGACCCCTTCTGAAAGAGTACCTACTGAAGAACCTCCTACCTGTGTATCAAGGCCTTCAGGTAGTCGTGATATAATTTCATCTAAACCCAGTTGCTCGGCAATTTCTATTGCTTGGTCAATTGCCTGGTCTTCTCGGTATAAAGTCAGGTTCTCCAGAATTGTGCCTTCAAAAATAACACCTTTTTGCGGCATGATGGCAATTTGAGAACGCAAATATTCCAGATTGTATTTTTTAAGGGGAACATTATCAATTAATATTTCACCTTCAACAGGATTGAGAAAACCGGATAGAAGGTTTATCAGCGTACTTTTGCCTACACCATTTGCGCCTGAGATTGCGATTGATTCACCTGCATTGATTTGCAGATTGATATTTTTCAATAATAGCTCTTGCTGCTCAGGATACTTAAAGCTCACATGAGATAAGCTAATAGCACCAGTAATTTGCTGATTTTTTTGTAATTCTCCACTTTGTTCCTGTTGTAAAGAAAAAAGCTCATCTACTTCTTTGCGTGCCAGGCGTACTGATTGAAATTGAGTCCAGAGGCTCATGGCTTTTAAGCCGGGTTGTAAAATCCGATTAGACAACATGGTACTGGCTGCCAGGGCACCCATGCTGAGGCTACCGTCAATGACAAAAAAACTGCCAACACTGACAAAGATAATCACTGCCAATTGTGAAAAACTGGCGCCAATACCCTGGACTACGCTATTGATGCGGCTTAACTGGTAGACACTATGAGCTGACTGAGCCTGAAGTTTTTCATAGCGCCTGAGCATAAATGATTCCATTGCCATGGATTTTATGGTGTGGATGCCGCTGAGGATTTCAATAATAAAATTTTGACGCCGGTCTTCTGTGGTGTGACGATTGTGTAATGCCTTTTGTAAATGTCTGCCGGTGATGAACGAAATAATAAGAAAAATAAGCAGTAAAGTGACTGGAATAAAGAGCAGATAGCCGGAAATAAGCCAGATAAGTATCATATAAATAATGACAAAGGGGAAATCAAGGAGTAATAAAATTGACTGGCCGGAATAAAATTCCTGAACCTGTTCAAGGGCGTGCATTTTATCAAGAAAATGTCCAGTGGGTTTGCTTTCAAAAGCGGAAGAGTCAGCATCAAGAATAATATTGAGCGCTTTTAAACTTTCGCGATGATCAAATTTGGCACCTTCCCAGCTGAGTAATAAGGTACGGAAAATACGTAAAGCCGTGTCCAGTATGAGTACAATGAGCATGCCCAAGAGTAAAAAAGCAAATGTATCCAGGGCCTGATTAGGAATAATACGATCATAGATTTGTAAAATAACAATAGGCAAAGCCAGAGCAAGAATGTTAATGGCCAGTGAAGCAAATAGTACACTGGGCTTTTGCCATATTTTGGGAGGAGTAAATTTTTTGGATGAAAAAATGTCTTCTTTAAGTCTGCGCATTCTAAATACTATTTTCCAGATAAGTGAATGCCGATTTTAGCCAGGTAAGTAAAGGTGTTACCGTGCATTGATAGAATAATCTTAACTATTGCATAACACTGTAGTAAAAAAAATAAAAAAAGTCGAATTAAATTATAATTAATTTGTAAAATGAATAAATATTGATTAAATATTCGTAATTCACTAAAAAAGGCCTAAAAAACACGCCCATTGTAGTGTAAAATAAATCGTTTTATTAAATCTCGTTTTATAATGATTCATAAGCTCTCCAGGCAATTAATATGATAGAAATTACCGGTCTAAAATCCAGAATAACTGATATAGACAATCGTTCAGAACTGCTTAGGGGGTATCTTTGACTTCGATCTGAAAAAAGAACAATTAGAAGAAGTTAATTTAGAGCTCGAATCAGCGGATGTCTGGGATAATCCAGAAAATGCTCAGGTTCTCGGACAAAGAAAATCATCTCTGGAAAAAGTGGTTAATGGTTTGGAAAAGCTGTTTAACAGTCTTGAAGATATAGGTGAATTGCTGGAAATGGCACTGGCTGAGCAGGATGAAGATGCTGTCAATGATATTGTCGAGGAACTTGATGAGCTTGAGGAAGAAGTAGCTGAGCTGGAATTTCGCCGCATGTTTTCGGGTGAAATGGATGCCAATAATGCCTTTGTTGACATTCAGTCAGGCTCAGGCGGTACAGAGGCCCAGGACTGGGCCAATATGTTATTGAGAATGTTTTTACGTTTTGGTGAAAAAGAGGGCTTCAAGACTGAACTAGTGGAAGTCTCTGATGGTGAAGTTGCCGGTATAAAAGGTGCAACTATTAAATTCACTGGTGAATATGCATTCGGCTGGTTAAGAACAGAAACAGGTGTACATCGTTTGGTCAGAAAATCTCCCTTTGATTCAGGTAATCGTAGGCATACCTCCTTTGCCTCTGTGTTTGCCTACCCTGAAATTAATGATGATATTGATATTGATATTAATCCTGCTGATTTGCGCATCGATACCTATAGAGCAAGTGGTGCCGGCGGGCAACATGTAAATAAGACTGATTCAGCTATTCGTATTACTCATGAGCCGACAAATGTTGTGGTGCAGTGTCAAAATGATCGCTCGCAGCATAAAAATAAAGCCGCTGCTATGAAAATGTTAAAAGCCAAATTATACGAACTTGAAATACAAAAGCGTAATGCAGAAAAACAGGAACTTGAGGATACCAAGTCAGATATTGGCTGGGGCAGTCAAATTCGTTCCTATGTGCTGGATCAATCACGTATTAAAGATCTGCGTACGGGCCATGAGTCCAGTAATACTCAAGCAGTATTAGACGGTGATCTCAGGGCTTTTATTGAGGCTTCCCTGAAGTCGGATTTATAAAACTTAAAACTTAAAATTATTAGTGAGCAAAATTGATGTCAGAAGCAGAAGTTGAATTATCAGAAACAGTTGATGAAAATAAGTTAATTGCACAACGCCGGGAAAAATTAAGCAAACTAAGGGAACAGGGTAATGCCTTTCCTAATCATTTTCGCCGTGATGCTTTAGCTGCCAATTTACACGCTGAGTATGATCAACTGAACAAAGAGGAATTAGCTGAGAAAGACGTTCAGGTTGTTATTGCCGGACGCATGATGTTACAGCGGGTAATGGGTAAGGCGAGTTTTGCTACTATCAAAGATATGTCGGGATCCATACAGTTGTTTTTACAACGGGATGCGTTGCCCGAAGGTGTTTATAATGAGCATTTTAAAAAATGGGATCTGGGTGATATTATTGGCGCCCGGGGGATATTATTTAAGACTAAAACGGATGAACTTTCAGTCAGAGTGGCTAGTGTTGAGTTACTAACTAAAGCCTTACGTCCATTACCTGAAAAATTTAAAGGTCTGTCTGATCAGGAAATGCGTTATCGTCAGCGCTATATTGACCTGATCACCAATGATGACACCCGCAAAACCTTTGCCTTACGGTCAAAAATAATTACCTATATTCGTAATTTTATGCTGCAAAAAGATTTTATGGAAGTTGAAACACCGATGATGCAGGCGATACCTGGAGGGGCTACAGCACGACCTTTTACTACTTATCATAATGCCTTGGATATGGAATTATTTTTGCGTATTGCGCCAGAGCTTTACTTAAAACGCCTGGTTGTTGGTGGTTTTGAACGCGTATTTGAGATTAATCGTAATTTTAGAAATGAAGGCTTGTCAACACGCCATAATCCTGAATTTACTATGATTGAATTTTATCAGGCCTATGCAGATTATCATGATTTAATGGATATTACTGAAGAAATGCTTCGTGGTCTGGCGCAAAATGTATTGGGTAAAACTGCTTTTGAGTATCAGGGGTTAACTGTTGATTTTGGTCAATCCTTTACTCGAATGAGTGTTAAGGAATCAATTTTGCATTTTAATCCACAATTGGATGTTGCGCAACTTGATGATATAGATGCAGCAAGAAAAGTAGCCAGCACTTTGGATATTCCCTTAAAAGACAGCTATGGTCTGGGTAAAGTACAGATTGAGATATTTGAAAAAACAGTTGAACATCGCTTATTAGAACCAACTTTTATAACCGCCTACCCGACTGAGGTTTCTCCTCTTGCACGACGTAATGATGAAGACCCTTTTGTCACCGATCGTTTTGAATTTTTTGTCGGTGGCCGTGAATTGGCTAATGGTTTTTCAGAGTTGAATGATCCCGAAGATCAGACTGAGCGTTTTAAACTTCAGGTTGAAGAAAAAGATGCTGGTGATGATGAAGCCATGCATTTTGATGAGGATTATATCACTGCTCTGGAATATGGTATGCCACCTACCGCGGGTGAGGGGATTGGTATTGATCGCCTGGTAATGTTATTAACAGATGCACCATCTATTCGCGATGTGTTATTGTTTCCGCATATGCGCAGAGCGGAAAAGTAAGTTGTTTATGGTTTATAATTAAGCAAAATACAAAACCTGATGATATTTCTTTCGCAGTGAAAAAATATATTCAGGTTTATCATTCTGATCCTGAATAATATTAATAGTGATTCCATGTTAGTGAATATGCTTATACAATAGGGCTATGTTTAATTGAATAACTGCTGTGTTATTTCAATTTCTTCCATAATAACATCTTCAATTTCAACGACTTCAGCATCACCGGCAAGGCCAAGTTTACAGAATGAAGGGACATCATTCCAGTCAATCTGTGCATCAGGGTGATCAGTGCCTGCCAGATTTTGTAATTTAGCGACAATAACCACATCCACATAGTCAATATCTTCACCACTATCATAGTTATAATTATTATGCTCATTAGCCACAATGCTGATATTGTCAGGAAAATTCCAGTTCTTCATAATGGATGTACCAATAGGGCCGGATAACCGTTCGATAAGTGATGCAAATATTTGCTCATCCTGCATCAGTGCCGGAATTTCTTCGGCGCGGGTAATAATTGGTAAGGCACCAATATTATGCACCAGCCCTGCTAACATTGCCTGATCAGGTTTTAAGCGGGTAAAGTGACTGGCCATGGCTGAAGCAATGGATGCGACCTGGGTGCTTTGTGTCCAGATATTTTGCATGTATTTTTTACTTAATGGGTTACTGGCTTTAAATACCTGTTCCATTGCCATCGTAATAACCATGGATTTTACCAGAGCATGCCCCATACGGGTAATGGCCTGTTCAACACTTTCTGTTTTTTTGGAACCGCGCAGTAAAGGGCTATTAGCGACCTGAATCATGCGTGCTGAAATTGCCGCGTCCAGAGCAATAACATCAGCAATTTGTTTGGCACTGGCATCTTCATCAGAAACTGCATCACTGACTTTTAATGCAACCTCGGGCATAGTGGGTAAAATCAGTTTTTGCTTTTCCAGATCATCCAATAAGGCAATGTAAAACTTGTCTTCCAGTACTTTATTAGTCAACAGAAGGATCCTTTTATCGATATTACTGATGGTTAAATAGAATTAGCTTATTTATAGCACATAAGGCGCTAATTACAATAAAAATCTAAATAGATTTGGCTACAATATAAGTTTTTTATGATGCTAATTCGCTTTCATAAGGCAGGGCGCTCAGGGTTAGTTTGTGGGTTAATGTTTCATCAATATAAACATCATTTTTTTCAGCAGCATCATTGCTGATCACTGCAAGTAATTGTATATCACCATTAGCTGTAAATTGTGCATCCACCACATGTCCTGTTCCCTGACCACTGGTTTGTTCGGCAGAAAATAATGCATCTCCAGGTAAGGGTAATGATGCTGCCTGACAATTTGCCTGGTACATACGGCGTTTTAACTTGCCAAGATAGTGCATCCGGGCAACAATTTCCTGGCCGGTATAACAGCCCTTTTTAAAGCTAATCCCGTTGAGTACCTGTAAATTTAGCATCTGCGGAATAAAAGCCTCTGAAGAGCTTAAATAAACATTAGGTATGCCGGCCATAATATCGAGTAGTTGCCACTGAGAAGTATTTAAATAATGAGCCTTATTGTCATCTAACTTCTGCCATAATTGCTTGATTTTCTGGCTATCTCCAAGACACTCAAATCTGGGCTGCTCAGCAGGCAGGCGGATTAATTGTAAACCATTATAGTGGCTGCAACTATTGTTTTCTTCGGGTATGCTGAAGCCATTTAGCTGAAGCACCTGCTCTGCCTGGTGACCGTAGATGCCAATTCGAACAATAGAATCACTGCTATTATTTAATTCAACCTTGCTCATCATAACAAACATTTTTAAGCGCTTAAGTGTTTGTTCAAGCAGGCTGCCCGGTAGCTGCAGGATAATTTTATTATTATCAGAAAATATGGAAAAAAGTGCTTTTAGACGACCTTTTGGGGTACATAAACCACTGAGTTGAGTATGTTCTCTATCCACCAGGCTAATATCATTGGTCAGTTGACCCTGTAAAAAACTGCTGCGGTCATCACCACTGACTTCTATGATGCCCAGATAAGACAAATCGGTGAGATACAAGCCATGAGAAAAAATGCCATCGTGATCGACGGATGTTTTATTTGCTGTGAATGTAACGGCTTGCTGTTGATCAAATGTAGCGCCGCAGGTGCTTAGAAAATTATGCCAGTTATTTGCCATGTGTATTGTGTGCTCTTAAAGGTATGTCCAAATTAAAGGAGTAGTCATTTATATAATGGCACTTTAGTCAGGAATCAAGATTGATTTATCGTGGTTTATCTTCTTTAATTGATTAAAGCTGTATTTTTGAGTTTATCAGTCACTCTGGATGAACACTATTAAAAAATAAAAGGTCTTGGTATGCCGGCTATGAGACGTCCTAAAAATTTGAATTTACTGACTATTCATTTTCCCTGGTCAGCGATCATGTCCATAGGGCATCGGCTTGCCGGTATTGTCCTGGTCTTTTGTATTCCATACTTATTATATTTATTTGAATTATCGTTAAAAGGGGAAACTGAGTTTTTATCGGTACAGATGCAATTGCAACAACCACTGGTAAAATTACTCTGGTTAACAATCATTGTTGCTATAAGCCATCATTTCTTTGCCGGAATACGTTTTTTATTACTTGATATTGAATTGGGAGTTAGTAAATGTCAGGCTCAGAAAACAGCAATAATAGTTTTGTTATGCACTACTTTAAGTGCTTTTATTGTGGCTTTTTTATTATTTTTATAAGCGATATGAGTAAGCACTTATGAGTTTTCAGGCAAAAGGATTGCAGGCATGGTTAATACAACGCATCAGTGCGCTATATATTAGTATTTATCTCTGCTATGTCAGTGTTGTCCTTATATCGACTGAGTCTATGTCTTACCAACAATGGTCATCCTGGCTGTCTCAGCCGCTGATGGCCACTTTTACTGCAGTATTTTTTTTACTGCTGATAATGCATGTATGGGTGGGTGTGCGTGACATCACTATTGACTATGTTAATAATGAAAGTACACGTTTATTTTTATTAAGTTTTTTGCTGATATTTTTATCCGCTTGTTACCTGTTTTTTATACGTGTTCTTTTTACTTGAATAGATAAGTAGAATTATTGATGATAAATATTCCAATCAGACGCTTTGATACTTTAGTGCTGGGTGCCGGTGGTGCCGGTTTACGTGCAGCCCTGCAATTAGCAGAAGCGCATGTTAAAGTCGCAGTTGTCTCCAAAGTGTTTCCAACACGGTCACATACAGTGGCCGCACAGGGAGGCATAAATGCAGCACTGGCCAATGTGACACCTGATAGCTGGCACTGGCATATGTATGACACGGTCAAAGGCGGTGATTACCTGGGCGATCAGGATGCTATCGAATATATGTGCCGGGCGGCACCTGAATCAGTAATTGAACTGGAACATTATGGCGTGCCTTTTTCCCGTCTGGATAATGGTGGTATTTATCAGCGTCCATTTGGTGGACAAAGCCAGAATTTTGGTGGTGCTCAGGCTACTCGAACCTGTGCAGCCGCCGATCGGACCGGGCATGCCATGCTGCATTCCTTATATCAGCAAAACTTAAAAGCAAAAACATATTTTTTTGATGAATTTTTTGCCATTGACTTATTAACCGATAAACGGGGTGATGTGACAGGTGCTTTAGTGCTTGATATTGAAAGCAATGCAAGAATGATTGTTCAGGCAAAGACAACATTGATTGCCACTGGTGGGGCGGGGCAATTATTTCGCACCAATACGAATGCCAGCATTAATACCGGTGATGGCATGGCAATGGCCTTACGAGCGGGTATTCCTTTACAGGATATGGAGTTTTTTCAGTTTCATCCAACGGGTGTGGCGGGTAAGGGCATGCTCATTAGTGAAGGTGTTCGTGGTGAAGGTGGTTATCTGATCAATAGTCAGGGTGAACGTTTTATGGAACGTTATGCTCCGCATGCAAAAGATCTGGCATCTCGTGATGTAGTGAGTCGTGCTGTTGCTATAGAAATACGGGAAGGGCGGGGTTGTGGTGCAAATAAAGATTATGTTCTGCTGAAACTTGATCATTTAGGCAGTGAAGTGATTAAACAACGCTTGCCGGGTATTCGTGATACCAGTATGACATTTTTAGGTATTGATCCTATTAATGAGGCTATTCCGGTTTTTCCCACAGCCCACTACACCATGGGTGGCATTCCTACTAATCGCTATGCTCAGGTCATTATACCGGCAGGTAGTGGTGCTGAGACAGTGAGTCCGGGCCTGTATGCTGCTGGAGAATGTGCCTGTGCATCCGTTCATGGTGCCAATCGCCTGGGAGGTAACTCTTTGCTGGATATTGTCGTTTTTGGACGCGCAGCAGGTAAGCATATTATTCAATATCTCAGTGAAAACCCCCATCATAAGACTTTAGATGATAGTACTATTGAAAAAGTGATGTCCCGTCTCGAGCATTGGGACAGACCATTGCAAAGAACACAAAAAAACTATTCTGTGTCAGCACTAAAGGCTGAACTAAAACAGGTGATGGAAGAAAACTGTGGTGTATTTAGAACTGAAGAGGTGCTTAAACGAGGTGTTGCTGCAGTCAAACAGATTAAGAAAAAACTACTAAGCGCTTCTATAAGTGATTATTCTGATGTCTTTAATACTGCCCGAATTGAAGCTCTGGAACTGGAAAACCTCATTGATATTGGTTTAGCAACCGTGATAAGTGCTTTAGCCCGTAAAGAAAGCAGGGGTGCACATTCACGGATTGATTTTAGCTCAAGAGATGATGAACACTGGATGAAACATAGTCTGTATTATTTGCAGGGTAATCGCCTGAGCTATAAACCTGTGCGTACTCAGGCAATGACGGTAGAGACTTTTCCCCCTAAAGAGCGGGTTTATTAATACAGGATGTTTTGTGATGCGTTTTTCTATTTATCGATTTGATCCGGATAAAGATAAACAACCTTATATGCAGGATTTTAATTTAAATGATGTTAAAACCGGGACTATGTTGAGGGATGCTTTGCTGCGTATTAAAAATGAGCAGGATGACAGCCTGTCTTTTCGTCATTCATGTGGTGAGGGGGTATGCGGTTCGGATGGTATGAATATTAATGGTGATAATGGCCTGGCCTGTATTACTGCGGTGGAGGATTTGGTTCAGCCCATTATTGTTCGTCCATTACCCGGCATGCCGGTTATTCGAGATTTAATTATTGATATGAAACAGTTTTATGCACATTATCGAGCGGTTAAACCATGGTTAATTGTTGATGAACCTGTGCCGGAAACAGAGTTTAAGCAAACGCCTGAACAACGTGAGCAGCTGGATGGTCTATATGAGTGTATTCTATGTGCTTGTTGTTCTACCGCCTGCCCTTCATTTTGGTGGAATACTGATAAATACCACGGCCCGGCGGCGCTATTACAATCCTGGCGTTTTCTTACGGATAGTCGTGATCAGGCGAGTGATGAACGACTGCAAGCGCTTGAGGGACCACATAAATTATATCGTTGTCATAGTATTATGAGTTGTGTACAGGCCTGCCCAAAAAATTTAAATCCTACTCAGGCAATTGGCCGGATAAAAAAACTCATGCTTAAGAATATGCTCTAATGTCTCTCACTAATAAACGAAAGTTACAATGGCAATGTCGGCGTGGTATGCTTGAGGTTGAACTTTTACTTAATGATTTCCTGCGTTTTGACTATGATGCTTTGTCAGCAGAGAAAAAACAACGATTTGAAGATTTACTCTTAATTGTTGACCCGCTTTTATTTGACTATTTTACGGGGCTGGATGAACCGCAAGATGATGGACTCAGGGATATGGTGCTCACAATCAGAAATGCTTCCGGCAAGCGGTCAGTCGGTTAATATTTCCCGCTTACCTGGTGTCTTTATAATATTATACATTGTTTTCTTTGTGCTGGTGGCATCAGCTATTGTGAATTTACCTGTCAGCCGGCCAGAGTCAATACTTATTTTGCTTCTGATAATGTTTTATGCTCAGTTTATCTTCAGAAAAAGCTTATTAAAAATACACTCCCGGGCAATAAAGAAAATAGTCTTTACTGAATTAGGCTGGTGTTATTTACAACAAAAAAATGGTGCTGTTGCTAAGGCTGATATTCTGGCAGATAGTATTGTGACTGAGTATCTTGTTATTCTTAACCTTAAGCTGAAGTCGGATAGAAAAAAATATTTTAGTATTTTTCAGTTTGAGTCATTACTGCTGACTTCCAGCATGATGGGAGCACAGCAATTTCGTCAGCTAAAATCATATTTGCGTATCAGTCATTTTAGTTAAAAAGTAAAATGACTGGTTTATTTATGGGAAAAATTATCAGGAATTAATATCGTGTCTTTAAGAAAAGCATTATCATCCTTATGGGGATAATCCAGGGTGTAATGCAAACCGCGGCTTTCTTTTCTTTGCATGGCACTATCAATGATCAGTTCGGCAACAATAGCCAGGTTTCTTAATTCAATTAAATCACTATTAATTAAATATTGCCGGTAATAATCATCGATTTCTCGCTGTAATAATTTTATGCGCTGTCTGGCCAGTAGCAGACGTTTGTTTTTGCGTACGATACCGACATAATTCCACATAAAACGGCGTAGTTCATCCCAATTGTGGGTGACCACCACACCTTCTTCAGAACCAGTAACGCGACTGTCATCCCAGGGCGGTAGCTGTGGCTGACAATGATATTGCTCCAGTACAGAGCCGATTTTTTTTGCGGCGGAGTGAGCAAAAACCAGACATTCGAGCAAAGAGTTGCTGGCCATACGATTTGCACCATGTAGGCCGGTAAAGGCTGTTTCACCAATGGCAAACAAATTATTAATGTCTGTCTGGCCATCAAGATTAGTCATTATACCGCCACAGGTGTAATGGGCTGCAGGTACAACCGGAATGGATTCACTGGTAATATCAATACCAAAGCTCAGGCATCGTTGATAGATAGTTGGAAAATGGGCCTTAATAAATTCTGCAGGTTTGTGGGAAATATCAAGATAAACATAATCTGAGCCGGTCCGTTTCATTTCATAATCGATCGCCTGGGCAACGATGTCCCGGGGAGCAAGCTCCTCGCGATCATCAAATTTGTGCATAAAATGGATGCCATCAGGCAATTTCAATTTTGCTCCTTCACCGCGTAAGGCCTCTGAAATGAGAAATGACTTGGCTTTAGGATGGAATAAACAGGTTGGATGGAATTGATTAAATTCCATATTGGCAATACGACAACCTGCTCGCCAGGCCATTGCAATACCATCACCGGTGGAGCTGTCAGGGTTACTGGTATAGAGATAAACTTTACTGGCGCCACCGGTGGCAAGCACAGTGACCTTTGCCGGTATTTCACTGACTTTATTGGTTTTGGTGTCTAGTAAATACAGCCCGACACATTGGCGTTTATCTTGTGCAGATAAAATCAAATCTACTGCGAGATGATGCTCAAACAGACTGATATTACGCAGGTTTTGCACCTGACTAAATAAGCCTTCGGATAATGCCTTGCCGGTGGCATCATGGGCATGTATTACTCTGCGTTGGCTATGACCGCCTTCACGAGTCAAATGATAATCATTGCTATTGGCTTCACGGGAAAAATGAATGCCCTTATCAATAAGCCATTGAATAGCTTCTTTTCCATGTGCGATGGTAAATTCGACACTAGCCTGATGGCACAGGCCGGCACCGGCATTTAGAGTATCTTTAATATGACAGTCGATGGAATCATTGTCATCATCAAGCACTGCCGCAATACCGCCCTGAGCATATAGTGTTGAGCCTTCCAGTATTGAGCCCTTTGATATCAGCGCAATACGAGTCGCTTTATTATTTTTGGAATGCGGCGTTAGCTGCTCTGATAATTTTAGTGCAAGGGTAAGTCCGGCAGCACCGGTTCCCACAATAATGACATCAAAACATTCGTTATTCATAATAGAGTCTGGTATTGATTGATAAGACAGTCTGTTTCAACAAACTTTAAGATGTTGCTATTATGCATAAAAATAATAATAAAACCTATGCCCTCTCAGTAATAATCAGCATAAAATGCCTGTTCGTGTATATTGTTGAATAAGCCGGGCTTATTGGTTAAATATATTAATAATAACTATGAACTTTTATTCACTATTTATGTCCTATTTATCATGGACAAAGTATTCAACTTGAATTGCTTGATTATTTGTTCTGTTTGGGGATTGTCTTATTGATTGTTTGACTAATCAACTACTAAGGGAGAGCAATCACTCAGGCTAAATAGTTAAAATAATTCAAGACTGTTTTCTTTTCATTGAGAGTTTTATGTTAGTATTGTGCAGATAATTGTTGATGATATTTCAATGAAAGAAATGGGAAGCAAATGAGCGATAATGAATCGCAGAATAAAATTGATCTGGAGATAGTGAAAAGGGTACAACGGGGTGATAAAAATGCCTTTGATCTTTTAGTGATAAAATATCAACATAAACTGGCTAAGCTGGTTTTACCTTATGTGCATGATAGAGATGAAGTCCTGGATGTTGTTCAGGAAACTTTTATTAAAGCCTATAAAGCGTTACCGACGTTTAGAGGTGATAGTGCTTTCTATACCTGGCTCTACCGTATTGCAATCAATACCTCCAAAAATTATTTAACAGCGCAAAGTCGTCGTCCACCACGTTCTGATGTCGATGCCAATGATGCTGAATTTTTTGATGGTGGTAGTGCTATGCATGATAATACGACTCCTGAAGCGAATTTAGCAAAGCAGCAGATCAAAGAGGCCATTGATAAGGTTATTTCACACTTGCCTGAAGAGCTTAAAGTTGCTATATCACTTCGCGAATTTGAAGCAATGAGTTATGATGAGATTGCAGACGTGATGGATTGTCCAGTGGGTACAGTACGTTCCAGAATATTCAGAGCCAGGGAGGCGATTGATAATGAAATAAGGGATTTGCTTTAGCTAGCATACGGAGTTCCCATCATGTGACTTATAGAGTGTTTTTTTAGCACCGGATGAGTTTGATAAGAAAAATTTTGAATTTATGAGATATCGATATGTCAGAGCAAACACAGCAAAAAGATGAAATTTTGTCCGCGTTTATTGATGCAGAGCAATCTGATATAGAAACGACTCAAATAATTGATCTATTATTAACCGATAGCGACTATAAAGCCTGCTATGCTCGTGCCCAATTGAACAATGACTATCTGCATGAGCAAGTACAAAACAGTATTTTATCTTCAGACTTAAGAAAAAATATACAAGGTATGCTGCAGGAATTGCCTGCTCATTTTGTTGATGAAGCCGTTGTGTTACAAACTGTCGCCACAGGAAATATCAAACAAAGCCACTGGTTTAATCGACTTTTTGAAAACAAATTATTATCCGGTCTCTCTGTTGCCGCCTCGGTAATGTTTGTTACCTTATTTACTCTTCAGGCATTTGATACTGATACCACTACCAGGCAAGTGATTGCGGGTACAGCACAAGTTGCCCAAAATTCTGTGGAAAAATCAGTGCCATTGCCTGTCGCTGAACCCTCATTAATTAGTGCCAGTTCTGAATTGCCAGTGTCGTTTGTGTCCACTGCTGCGAGTAATGCCAATCATCCTAGAGGTGCTCTTGTACAGCAGAAATATCAATGGATTGAAGCCGATCCTACTTTATCCAGACAAGTTCGCCAATACATCAATGAGCATGAAATGCGCCGGGCAGCCTACAATCTGCAACCTAAAATACGTACTGCTACCTATCAGGTCAGTGATTGAAAGCCAGGAATTACTGAAAATGTTTAAAGTATCGTGGTAACTCATGTTTAACAGGGCTTCTATTGTTTCTTTATTATTAATGCTATTGCTTACAACTTTTTTGTTACCCTGTGCTAGTGCCGGGAGTGAGCAGGAAGTCACGCAAAATATATCTTCAACGCCGGTTCGGGGAGAAGAAAATGCCTTAATTAGCCGCTTGTTAAAAGGTTTTGCTGAAAACGCTCCCAGGCAGTTGTATGATGGTGTTTTTGTCTATTTGTTTGAAGATAAATTACAAACAATTAAGGTGCATCGTCAGGTAAATGATAAAGGTCAATTGCTGGAGCAATTTATTCCACTAGACAGTGAGCAAAAGAACAGTCTGCGAGTTTTAGATAACCAGTTTTGTGCATTGCATAATGGCTGGCTATATCAGTTTCAGGCCGTTTCATCCAGCTTCCCTTTTCGCATAAATAATTACTTTGAACAGTTACAAGAGAACTATACGTTTACTCTTAATAAGGCTACGACTATCGCCGGGATTCCTGTGCAGAGTCTGCTGATCAAAGCAAACGATCCCTATCGCTACGGTTATCAGTTATGGCTCGATCAGAAAACATCCACACTATTGAAATATAAATTAATGGATCAGAAGGGTAATAGTATTGAACAGTATTTATTTACCTCTATCAAATTTAAAGATAATTCTGCTGTTGCTGCCAGTCCCTTAAAAAGGGATAAAATCATCTCCTGTGAAGTGCAGTTTCAAGGATTAAACACTGCCTATAATCAATACTTTTATAGTAATAAAGTGCCCAAGGGTTATCAACCAGTATCCTTTCGTAAAGGCTTTATTAATAATAATGAACATCTTGCCTTACAATTTCAATTAAGTGACGGTATTTCCTCAGTGTCTATTTTTATCGAGCAAATAAACCAGGACAAGAATGTTAATGGTGTGATGAAATTAGGACCGGTGAATGTTGCCGGTAAAAGTATGGGGCAATATCAGGTGACTGTGCTTGGTGCTGTACCTGTAGCCAGTGCACTACGCTTTCTTCGAGCAGTTAAGGTGCCTGAATAATGATTGAGGAGCGGGCAGTAATTAGCCGAATTGAAAATAATTATGTATGGGTCAATACTCAACGTCAATCCAGCTGTGGCCATTGTTCAGCCCAGAAAGGCTGCGGCACACAAGTTTTATCTCAAATGTTTGGTAATCGACTGGCTCAGTTTCGCTGTTTAAATTTGCTTAATGAACAGGATGAATTTACAGATGCGTTAAAGGTCGGTGATGAAGTTATTATTGGCCTACCAGAATCTGCTCTGTTGGGCGGTTCGCTATTAATTTATTTTGTACCAATGATATCAATGATTTTTTTTGCTGCAGGTAGTGTTTACCTGGCAAAAATAGGGGGGGTGGATGCGCTTGACTGGTTGACTATTCCTGGTGCAATTTTAGGACTGGTGTCAGGCTTTTTTATGAGCCGCCGTTGGTCGACTAAATACCTGCTGCAAAAGCATTATGAGCCGCGTGTTATCAGGAAATCAATCCAGCCTCAAGCAGTATTGACCGCAGTTAATTTTTCCTGATGATGGGCTGTGATCCACAATTACAGCATTTATTTTGACTCAAGTTAATTTTTTTTATCGAAACGGTTGTCACCTATGTGAGGATATGTACCTGTTGATTCATCCCTATGAGTCAAGCCATGATCTTTGCATAGAAAGTATTAATATTGATAATGACCCGCTATTACAGGAAAAATACGGCTTGCTTATCCCTGTTCTGACCGACACAAATGATAATGAAATTTGCCATTATTTTTTTGATAAAATTGCCTTTGAGCATTTTTTAAATAAATAAGCCTGTTTAAATCATGAAGGGTCTTAAGTTTCTCTACTTTTGGCTCGTTTTTTGTTATGATCCCCGCCTTTATTTTATTCATAGTATTCTGGAGATTGAGTGGCTGAATTAGAGTTTATACGTAACTTTTCCATTATTGCCCATATTGATCACGGCAAATCTACTTTAGCTGATCGGATTATTCAAATTTGTGATGGTTTAACTGAGCGTGAAATGCAGGCCCAGGTGCTTGACTCAATGGATATTGAACGTGAACGTGGAATCACAATTAAGGCTCAAAGTGTGTCACTTGATTATCACTCTGAGGACGGAAACACTTATCAGCTCAACTTTATTGATACTCCTGGGCATGTTGATTTTTCCTATGAAGTGTCACGCTCTCTGGCCGCCTGTGAGGGAGCTCTATTGGTAGTAGATGCTTCACAGGGAGTAGAAGCGCAAAGTGTTGCCAACTGTTATACGGCAATTGAGCAAGGCCTGGAAGTGTTACCGGTATTGAATAAAATTGATTTGCCTGCTGCTGATCCGGAGCGAGTGATTAATGAAATCGAAGAAGTTATTGGCCTTGATGCTCTTGAAGCCCCACATTGCAGCGCTAAAACAGGAGAGGGTGTTGAGCAGTTACTTGAGTACCTGGTTAAGCATGTGCCGGCTCCACAGGGGGATAGAAGTGCCCCTTTGCAAGCTCTGATTATTGATTCCTGGTTTGATTCCTATCTGGGTGTAGTGTCACTGGTTCGTGTGATGCAGGGTACTTTAAAGCGCCGTGATAAAATGCTGGTGATGTCTACAGGTCGTTCTCATGTGGTTGATGGAGTCGGTATTTTTACTCCTAAAAGGGAGAAAAAAGAGCTGTTAACTGCCGGAGAAGTTGGCTATGTCATCGCTGGTATTAAGGATATTTATGGTGCTCCGGTAGGTGATACTTTAACCACAGCCAGTCACCCATGTGAATATCCCCTGGAAGGTTTTAAAGAAATACAGCCGCGGGTTTTTGCCGGATTGTTTCCGGTATCTTCAGATGATTATGAAAATCTGCGTGAAGCATTGTCCAAATTAAAACTGAATGATGCGGCACTTTTTTTTGAGCCGGAAATTTCCCAGGCTCTGGGCTTTGGTTTCCGCTGTGGCTTTTTAGGCATGTTACACATGGAAATCATCCAGGAACGCCTGGAGCGTGAATATGAACTGGATTTAATTACTACGGCACCGACGGTTATTTTTCAAGTGCTGACTACAAAGGGTGAAGTTATTCAGGTTGATAACCCCGCAGCATTACCTGAACGTTCAACAATTGAAGAAATTCGTGAACCCATTATTTCAGCTAATATTTTACTACCGCAAGAATATGTGGGCAATGTTATTGGCCTTTGTATTGAAAAGCGTGGTGTGCAGAAAAAAATGCATTATGTGGGTAACCAGGTCAGTATGACCTTTGAAATGCCTATGAATGAAGTGGTACTGGACTTTTTTGATCGTTTAAAATCTGTAAGTCGGGGCTTTGCTTCACTGGAATATCATTTTGATCGCTTTGAAGCATCAAAACTGGTAAGAATGGATATTTTGATCAATGGTGAAATTGTTGATGCCCTGTCATTGATTATTCATGAGGACTTTGCTTTAAATCGTGGTCGTGAATTGACAGAAAAAATGAAAGAGTTAATACAGCGACAAATGTTTGATGTGGCCATTCAGGCAGCGATTGGTTCAAAGGTTATTGCCCGGACCAATGTTAAAGCCTTAAGAAAAAATGTGACGGCCAAGTGCTATGGTGGTGATGTTAGTCGAAAGAGAAAGCTTTTAGAAAAACAAAAAGCCGGAAAAAAACGTATGAAACAGGTTGGGCGAGTTGAAATTCCTCAAGAGGCCTTTCTTGCGGTACTGCATATTGGTAAAGATTGATTACTCAGTTGTCTGTGTTTGACTGTTCTGGAATATAATAAATAAGAGATATAACAATGGATTTTGATATAGCATTAGTGCTGGTTAGTTTAACTTTTGTTTCTGGAGTTATCTGGTTAATGGATAAAGTCCTTTGGGAAAAAGAGCGTCAGGAAAAACAGCAGGCTAAAATTGATGCCCGGGGCAAAGATATTACTGCTCAGGAACGTGATGCATTATTAGCAGATCCTATTATAATCGATTATGCAAAATCCTTGTTCCCGGTATTTTTTGTGGTGTTAATTCTACGCTCATTCATCTTCGAACCCTTTCGTATCCCATCACAATCAATGATGCCCAATCTTTGGGTGGGTGATTTTATTCTGGTGAATAAATTTAGTTATGGTGTTCGCCTGCCGGTGTTGAATACTGAAATTATTGATTCGGGCAAACCCAAAAATGGTGATGTAGCTGTGTTTCGCTACCCCGTTAATCCGGCAATTAACTTTATTAAGCGGGTTATTGGTGTGCCCGGTGATCACATTGTATATAAAAATAAATTATTGTATGTTAATGATCAGGTAATGACTCAGGAGCTGTTGGGTGAATATAAAGGCAAAGGTTCAGGAAAAAAAATGACTGGGGCAACGCTTAAGTCTGAAAATTTATTAGGTGTTCAGCATGATATTCTGCTGGTCGCCAATAAGCCTGATTTGAGCTATATGTACTACTCAGAATTTTATAAAAATGGTCACCTTGATCTGTTTGTACCAGAGGGGAAATACTTTGTTATGGGCGATAATCGTGATGAAAGTCACGATGGTCGCTTTTGGGGATTGGTGCCAGAAGAAAATCTAGTTGGCAAAGCATTTATGATCTGGTTTAATTGGGATGTAGGACAGGGGCTTTTCTGGCACCGCATAGGACAAGCGATTGAATAAATCACCTGGCAGGTATCTTAGCTTATTGAGTTTCAACTGAATAATAAATTGATCAGATAAAAAGGAAGGAAAATGTTAAAACAAAACTTCAGCTATAAACAACAAAAAGGATTCACGCTGGTCGGGTGGATCATTGTCTTAGCTATCTTTTTCTTTTTTGCTTATCTTGCCATGGTATTGACACCCTATGTTATCGGTAATCATACGACCAATCGAATCCTGGAATCACTTAAGGAAGAGCCCGGGATTACGCAAAAGTCTAAGCGTGACATTATGCGTTTAATTAATAATCGCTTAGTGATTAATCAGGTCAGAGACCTCAAAAATGAAGACTTTGAGATTATTAAAGAGCCTAATTCAGTGACTGTGTATCTTGAATATGATGATAAAATCCATTTTATGGGTAATGTTTATATTCTTATTGAACGTAATAAATCGGTTGAACTGGTTCGTAATTGAATACCCACTTAAACACTCTTTGTAAAACCCTGGGTTATCATTTTAATGATTTGAATTTATTACAGATAGCCCTGAGTCATCGTAGTATTGGTAAAAACAATAACGAGCGCCTTGAATTTCTGGGTGATTCTATTATCGGCTATGTGATTGCACAGGAACTGTTTCAACGTTTTACTGAAGATAATGAAGGTAATCTCAGCCGTTATCGCTCCTTATTAGTAAAAGGTGATACTCTGGCCAGTATTGCCCGCCAGCTTGATGTCGGGCAATATCTCAGACTGGGTGGCGGAGAACTTAAAAGTGGCGGCTTTCGTCGAACCTCTATTCTGGCCGATGCAATGGAAGCAATTATTGGTGCTATTACTCTGGATTCTGATATAGAACAGGCTAGATGCTGCATTCTTTGCTGGTATAAAGAGCGACTGGATAATATTCAAAGTCTGGATCTTAAAGATCCGAAAACACGTTTACAGGAATATCTACAGGCTCAAAAATTTGACTTACCTCAATATAAAGTGATTTCTATCAATGGTAAAGAACATGCACAAATTTTCCAGGTGGATTGCTTTGTTAAGGAAATGAAACTGAATATTACTTCTGAAGGTAATACCCGTCGTGCCGCAGAGCAAAAAAGTGCTGAACTGATGCTCGAACAAATTCGCTTACAAAATAAACATTCATAGCCTTTTAACCGGATAGATCCAATAATGACAATGACTGAATTTCCTGACAATTATCGCAGTGGTTATGTGGCCATTATTGGCCGCCCGAATGTTGGAAAATCAACACTATTAAATTATATTCTCGGTTTTCATCTAAGTATTACCTCAAAAAAACCACAAACAACGCAACATCGCTTGCTGGGGATAAAAACTACTGCTAGTGCACAGGCTGTTTATATTGATACTCCGGGTTTGCATCAAAAATATAAGGGTGCGATTCATCGTTATATGAATAAAGAAGCAATAAATACCTTACAGGACGTTGATGTTATTGTTTTTGTTGTCGATGGGGTTAAGTTAACGCAGGAAGATGAATATGCTCTTGATTTATTAGCGGGCTGTAACCAGCCGATTATTTTAGCGGTTAATAAAATTGATAAAATAGGTAATAAAGAAATTTTATTGCCTTTTATTGAAAAGCTGAGTAAACGCCTTAACTTTAGTCATATTTTACCTGTATCCGCAGCCAAAGGTAAAAATATAGCACAACTTGAACAACATATTGAACAACACCTGCATTTATCGCCGCCTTACTTTCCACAGGAGCAAATCACTGATAAATCTGATCGTTTTTTAGCTGCTGAGCTGATACGTGAAAAGTTAATGCGCTTGTTGGGTCAGGAAGTACCCTATGCTGTTGCTGTTGAAGTTGAAGCCTTTGAAGAAGAACCCGCCATTATTAAAATTGCTGCCATTATTTGGGTGGAGCGTAGTAATCAAAAAAGTATTATTATTGGCAATAAAGGTCAACAGCTTAAGGAAGTGGGCAAGCAGGCCCGTATTTCTATGGAACGGCTTTATGATAAAAAAGTATTTTTAAAGTTGTGGGTAAAAGTTAAAGATGGCTGGTCAGATGATGAGCGAGCTTTAAAAAGTCTGGGGTATTTTGATTTTTCTAATAATGATCAATTCTAGAATTTGTCTGAACAATCAACCTGCCATAGTACTGCATTACTATAACTACCGTGACTCTAGCCTTATTGTCAATTTATTTCTCAGTGATGAGGGTAAAATAAATGTTATTGCTAAGGGCGTAAAACAAAAAAAGAACCGACAATTGACTGCTTTATTGCAGCCCTTTAACAAATTAACAGTTTCACTGAGTGGTAAACAGGATTTACTTAATCTGAGAACTGTAGAAGCAACTGAAGGTGGCTGGAAACTGGCCGGAAAATCTTTATATTGCGCCTATTATATTAATGAACTTTTATTACGTCTATTGCCTTCCCATTGTGATTGTCAGGAGATATTTAGTCTCTATGACCAGATCCTTAAAATGCTGGAATCTGCTTCTTTAATGACGCAGAGTGGCTCATTAGAATCAGCCGATTATGAAATACCACTGCGTATCTTTGAATTGAAGTTACTGGAGCTTTTGGGCTATGGGCTGAATTTAGGCTTTACTATTGATAATGGGCATGCCATAAGTGCTCAACAGAGTTACTATTATAGTATTGATTCAGGAGCAAAGCGAATTAAACCTGAGCAGGAAAATTACTGCAAGCTTAGCGGACAAACATTACTCAATCTTGAAAAGTTGCATTTTCCCGATAAAAGGACACTGGTTGAAAGTAAACAATTATTAAAATGTGTACTGGCCGAACATTTAGGAAATAAGCCCCTGAAGAGTCGGCAATTATATAAGGAGCTATATTGTCTTTAGCCACTAATTTTTTATTTAATAAGAGGATAAAATTTTGTCTGCCAAATCTTCCCTTCTGCTAGGGGTTAATATTGACCATATAGCAACATTAAGACAGGCACGAGGTACTCGTTATCCTGATCCAGTTAAGGCGGCTATGGATGTTGAACAGGCCGGTGCGGATAGTATTACTTTACATTTACGTGAAGACAGGCGTCATATCCAGCAAAGAGATGTGCATTTAATTAATGAAGTATTACAGACCCGGATGAATTTGGAAATGGCTGTTACTGATGCCATGCTCGACATTGCTGAGCAGGTAAAGCCTTCGGATTGCTGTCTGGTACCAGAAAAACGTGAAGAACTGACCACTGAAGGTGGTCTTGATGTGGTGGCGCAGATAGATAAAATGACGGATGCCTGTTTACGACTAAAACAGGCAGGAATACGCACATCCTTATTTATTGATGCGGATAAAAAGCAAATTGACGCTGCATTGCAAGTGCAAGCACCGGTTATTGAAATTCATACGGGGCATTATGCCGATTATTCTGGTGAAGCACAGCAGCAGGAATATACACGTATAAAAGAAGCGGTTCTGTATGCTAAATCATTAGGCCTTCAGGTTAATGCCGGCCATGGCTTACATTATCATAATGTTCAGGCTATTGCGGCCCTGACGGATATTGAAGAGCTGAATATTGGCCATGCGATTATTGCTCAGGCATTATTCGTTGGTTTAGGCAATGCCGTTAAAGAAATGAAAGTGCTGATGCTTAATGCCGGAAGCTAGGACTCAGACTCATTATTAAATTTTTTCATTAATAATCGTTTTAATTCTCTGATTTCCTGTTGTAGCTCAGTATTGCTGGGCTCTAGCGGTTTGTTTTTCAGAATTACTTTTTCATGTTCTTCATTAAGCACATTAACGACTACGCCTATCACCATGTTTAAAAAAGCAAAAGCGGTAAAAAATATAAAAGTAATATAATAAATCCAGCTAAAAGGATAGACTTCCATCGTTTCATACTGAACGTCTGTCCAGTCTTCAAAAGTCATTATTCTGAATAAAGTCAGCATTGAAATTGCGATATCACCCCAGAGATCAGCATTGATTGCAGCGAAGAATGTACTGCCGATGGCGGCATAGATATAAAAAATTATAAACATTAATGCGACGATATAACCCAGTTGCGGCAAAGCTATCAGTAGTGAATTAAGTAGCATTTTAAGCTCAGGAATAATTGATACCATACGCAGCACACGAAAAATCCTGATAAGCCTGCCAATAATCGCCAATTCACTGTCTTCAACTGGAATCAGGCTAGTAATAACAATCAGCGTATCAAAAATATTCCATCCTTGTTTAAAAAAATTTTTTTTATGCTCTTCACCGAGAAAGCGCACAAAAATTTCACCGAGGAAGATAAACGTGATTAGCCAGTCAAGCATATGCACCAGCCATAAAGCATTGGCTGGAATATCATAGGTTTTTGCACCAATAACCAGGGCGGAAAAAATAATAATTGAGATAACAAAGATTTCAAATATTTTGTTATTGCGCAGTTTGTTTAATTGTTGTTGTATATTACC
>Ga0256844_10000014_pt1 | contig 96391 bp, 138 predicted proteins | sample MusselsmetaG_FD_189100 | JGI IMG/M metagenome (GOLD analysis project Ga0256844, IMG submission 189100) | Mussel associated microbial communities from hydrothermal vent at the East Pacific Rise, Pacific Ocean - Mussels | ecosystem: Host-associated > Mollusca > Shell > Unclassified ... | reverse complement strand
AAAGCTCAGGGTTTAGCCAAGCACAAAAGCACAAAAGCATAAAGCTCAGGGTTTAGCCAAGCACAAAAGCACAAAAGCATAAAGCTCAGGGTTTAGCCAAGCACAAAAGCACAAAAGCATAAAGCAAAATGTTTTGGAGTTCTGAATTTTGGAGAAAATTTTTTTACCTTGGTTTTTGGTGTTTGTTATTCCGATTTCTAGGCGCTCATTGTTTTGATGTTATGCGGTAAAGGCGCTCATTGTTTTGATGTTATGCGGTAAAGGCGCTCATTGTTTTGATGTTATGCGGTAAAGGCGCTCATTGTTCTGGAGTTTTTGAGTTTTGAGTTTTTCGCGTACCGGACACCTGTACGCAGCTCCACACAGCAACTCTCCCCACATGTAGTGGGGGGTGGGTGTACTGTAAGCTCCCTTACACAAAGTACAGTACCCAATGCACCGGCGCACATCGGTGTAGTGCGCCCAGTACATGTATGCAGCCTTACATATTCATCACGGCCTCGTCGAACGCGTCGAACGCGGACACATCAGAGCACACGAACGCAGAAGCGATCTCAACCTCGACAATGGCGAGCTCCAAAGTTTCGGACAGGGTGTCAGAGGCGGGGAGTGAGGATGCGGTATCCATGAGGCGACAGTACACGAGGTGGGGTGAACAGTCTAGTAACGTAGCTTACAGTTTTGAGTTTTTAATTTTGTATTCTTCGACGAGAGCCTTGTGTTTCACTTTAACACCGCGGTGTGTGTCCAGCTCGCCCGTGCTAACACCGCCTAGCGCCAAAGACTCTGGCACCAATGGCTCAAGAGCATCGACTACATCGAGCCTGCCCATGACCAGAGCGGCGGGCACAAGGCCCACAACGACGCCGCACAGCGCCATAGATAGGGACATGATGAGCGAGAGGGCATCGAGAGACCAGAGCGCCAGAGTACCAGCGTAGGGGGTGAGGGTGACCAGTGCATCGACTAGCATCTGTAGCCCCCAGTCATGGCACAGCCGACACTTTCGCGTGCATGCGACAGCGCAAGGCAATATGTGTCGTCCTCCGCGGCGTGTTCGGTCGCATAGCCCATGTGCTGCAGCGCGTGCGACAGGTTGCGCTGCGCGTATGATAGGTTCCGCTGCGCCCAGCGCAGGTTCCGCTCCACATGCGATAGGTTACACAGCTCGTGCGACAGGTTGCGCTGCGCGTATGATAGGTTGCGCAGCGCATACGATAGGTAATGTTTTGTGTATGACAGGTGGCGCAGCGCTTGCTCACGGTTTTGCGAAGTGTTCATCGTTCCCGAATACAGTACAGGAGCACAAAGTAAAAGGCAAGGATTAATACGAGATCAGAACGAGAAGGCTCGGATCCATTCCGAGCGAGCTTACAACAGCTCGCGCCACCACTAGATGGTTCTCCCATCCAGACATTGAGTAGTTGTAGTGTGCCGTTTTTTGTTGCCCGCCGCACCGGGCTACGATACGATCCGGGTGCGATATGTGAGATGTTCGAATTGTGAACTCAGCTTTAGTACTTTCGATTTTGAACTGCATCGCTGTTCCCCCAACAACAACCCCAAAACAAACACAACAATTAATTCAAAACTTTTGTGCGAGCGAGGACATCAACAGCGCCGGGCTCGCCCGTCACCTGCTCGAACAACAAACATGCCACCATTCTGTGTATTGTTGTGCCAGTGCCAAAAACCCGGCGTTCGAATCCGGCAAAACGACCTACTACGGACGCGCGCCCGTGATAGACATCGGAGCTAGTCTGCACAACGACGGATCCCTGTTTGCCCTGTACCTCGATCAACATGTCAATAACCCAAAAATCCCATAACTTCGGCGCTCTGGTACTCATCGCGTTCGCCATGCTCGGCGAAAAACTCTCCAGCACTGGCGTCGTGACGTTCGCACATCTTCCGCGCCCACATGGGCGAGACGGTGATGCTGGTGTCCTCGTCTGAGAGTTCCTCCGCCGTGTACACGGGGGCGGGGGGCTGGAGAGTGAGGGCCGAGGATGCTGCGATGATGGATGACAGGAGTGACATTGCTTTTTTTTGCTTTCGGGGCGCTGTTGCGTTGCGCCGTGGATCCTAGATAACACGAATTCAGAAAAAATGGAAACTAAATGGCGACGACTCGAACGAACAAGCGCGAGCCGTCCATAGCTCTGGCGCGGGTAACAACAGCAGCAACTGCGTCCGCCGCGTCAACATCGCCACAAAGAGCGGCGTCGCACAGGGAGACCATGTCGGTGTCTCCAGCGCTTCCTGCTTCGGAGCGAAGCTGGACAGTCATATCGGGAGTGAGTTTTTCGGTGAGCATTATTTTGTTCTTTCGGGGCGCTGTTGCGCTGTTGCGTTGCGCCGTGGATCCTAGATAGCACGAATCCTATGCTTTGGGTGAGAAAGTTAGAAAAAATGTTACCTCGGACGGTCAAATCCGTCAATGCGGGGAGGCAGAAGTGCGGCGAGCAGTGCCACGCCCGCGATGATGATGATAGGGGTTACCACTGCATCCTCACAACTCAATTCCTCCCGCACCCTTGATCACATCAATGAGATCGGTGAGCGCCGCGCCAGCCAGCTCATGTTCTTTGGCTATACTCATCGCCTCCCCCTTGTCCCAAGCACAACAACCTGTGAGCGATCCAAACCCGACAAAGCCCGCCACCTTCGCGCGGATGGTGATGTCGCACCACGCGTAAGTGTTCCCGGCTTCCAGCGCGGAGATCACGGATTCTTCCGCTTCGCGGTCCCACACGTGATCCCCGCTTTGCATGACGTTCCCGTGAACGGGTATCTTTGACTCCGCGATCTCAACCTCGTAGGAGACATCATCTGTGTCGATTGTGAGTTGAAGTTTCATCGCTCCCCTCGTTCGGTCTCGAACGAGAGAATCAAAGAGTACAGAATGTGGCCGTTCATGCGCGTATACGCGCCATCGACGTCCAAGGCGATCGTGTTGTCTTCTCCGGGCCCGCAAAGTTTGTTTTTTTTGGATAGGATGTTGGCGCCGCCCAGAGCGACGAGTATCTCTGACATTTGACTTTCGGTGATCATGAAGCTCAGACTCCAAACCCGGCAGCAAGGCCGTTACGCGTGAATTGGAGCGAGGAGATTTCCTCGCGCGTGGCTTCCTCGGCGTAGACCTCACGACCCCGGAGGATGGCGTCCGAAGCGGCGGCGGCGAAGGTGGTCAAAAGAGCGAAGGTGGCGATAGCGGCGAACATGATGTTTTTCGTTTCGTGCTGGGGAGTCTCTCTCGTCCAGCAAGGGAACCTTAGTCGTTTTCAGTGTGGGGCGCAAGGGAAAAGTGAAAAAGTCCTAAACTCTGTGCTCTGTGCTCTGTGCCCTAAACTCTGTGCCGTCATGCTCACCGCCCCAGAATTCCGCAGCTTCAAGCGCCGAGAAGGAGGGCGGCAACGCCTCGCCGTCATAGCACCCGTCGCAACAAGCGTGCCGAGCTCCAGGATGCGGGGATTCTAAAGTTGGGCTGTGCCTGCATTGTGCGGGCGGGTGTGGTGGCTTCAAACTATCTCAATCGAGGTTCCGGCGGGTTCGCGATCCTCAAGGATCTCAAGCGCCATATCTGCCGCCCTCTCCATGGCATCCTCTCCAGCACCAAGAGGAACCGTAATCCACACATAAACCGCGTCGTCCGCACCATCGCGCCAAACTTTGAATTGGAAGTCTTTGACCATCCGTCCATCACTCCTTGAGAAGAATCTTTCCATCCTCCGATAGAACTGTGGTCCCGTCCAGTGTAGAGCTGTACTCTGAATCTAGCAATTGAGTCTCCCCATCCTCGTAGACCAAAAACGCATCCTCCGGTGACTCCGCAAAAACTAGATATTTCACGCAATGAATCTCGCGGGCTTCAACAATGTATTCCTTTTTCATATCTGAACCTCTTGTACCACAGTCCAATGCGTTTGGGTGAAAAAGTTGCTGGGAGGCGGCTAGAGACCTAAAGTGCGTCGCAGAGAAGTCCGTAGGCGGGACTTTCCACAATCTCGTCTTCTAACCCCACACCGGGCTCAAAAACCTCTCCCAGCATCGAGAGTGCGGCATACTCCGCGCTCCACTGCCCACGGTGGCAATGCGCCAGGGCCCAGTATGCCGACTCGATCAGGTTCGAGAGACAGGGATCCTCGTATTCCCCGACGCAATTCCAGAGATCCTCACTCTCGTGCGGGTAGTCCCTGATCGCTCGCGCCAATTCCCCCAACTCATAGGGCAGATCGATCTCTGGGCCGTCGATCATGAACACTTCGGACTTCACAATCCCATTGTACAGGCGTTCGATGCTTTTGAATTCTGGAGTCTCAACGCTCATTGCGCCCCGGTGGCCCCGCTAATTGAATAGCCGGGGCTGTAGGGTTTAGGTGCTGGGGAGCTAGAAGTCGTCGCCGTCATCCGTGTCTCGCCGCGCCAGGCGTTCGGCGCATTGTGCTCGGAATGCGCAGCTGGTGTTAGCCGATTCCGCACGCCCGGCGGAATCAGAATCTTTCGGCACATCACAAAAGTATGCCACGTCGCCCTCGCGTCCCGTGTTTTCGCGGCAGACCCCTAGCATAGAGCATGCGGGCTCGGTTCGCATTGGTGGGAGCCAAAGATCGACGGTGTCATCATCGAAAACGCCAGTCACAATGGCCGCGCGAGTGCGAAATGCTGGAGAATGAAGGTGAACAATGGTGCCTACTTGCATGATGTTTCTCTCTCTGAGTCTAGTGTACCACAGAATTCTAAGTTCCAGGTTTATTTCTGCAAAAAACATTTCAGCGCGTAAAGCGCTTCGTGGGTTTCTTCTGCGGCCTCATCAGAGCGAATCCGAATTTGAACGCCCCGATCGCTGTGCAGAAGGCTGGAGGTCAGTGGCCCGATGTGCCAGTCGCCGGGGCACACGACACCACCATCATCGTTGTAGGCGTATCCCTCGGCTAGCTCCGGCCATTCTTTGGCACCATCACGGGCCGCGACCACAGCGTCGAGGTAGGTCGCCTCATCGTCAAACCCATAAGCTTCATACCCTTCCGCAGCCGAAATCTCGGGCAACAATTCCAAATACGCATAGTAGGCTTGCTCGAAATTGTCTGCCGCAATAACGGCACGCCAACATCCAAAGTGGCCCATCGCTTCCTCAACGAGCCAAAGCCCCTGTTCACCGTACCCAGCAGTCTCGACCGCGAGGCCGTCGACACGATCTCCGACCCAACGCGGAGTCGCCGCGGCGCTGAGTAGTTGAGTACCAAAACGTAGGGTGATTTGCTGTTCGCACATCTTGAAAACCTCTACCCCTTATCTACCGAATTTTGGAGCTGGGTGCAATGAAATTCTGGAGTCTTGAGCAAAAAGTTTCGGAGAAAACAAACCTCTATATGTGAGGCGTCCATGATATGATGTCGGCATGACCCTCCCCGCAACAGGCACACACCCTGCGCTGCCTCGCATCATGTCTAGGACTCACGGCGCCAACGCTTCGCGCTGTTAACATACCTAACAAAGCCAACATACCTAACAAAGCTAACATACCTAACAAAGCTAACAAAGCTAACATACCTAACAAAGCTAACATACCTAACAAAGCTAACATACCTAACATACCTAACATACCTAACAAAGCTAACGCACCGCCCCAAAAAACCAAAAGGGGGGGGGTGTGCTGGAGAGTGGAGTAATTGGACCGGGATCCTATTTTTTACCTGGTCTATAGGGCCGCGTTTCCATTTTTTACCTGGTCTATAGGGCCGCGATCCTGTTTTTTACCTGGTCTATGAGGTTCACACCCCAATCTTTTACCTGGTCACATTCATAACACAAACGCCCCCATACTTGGCAAAAGGTTGTGTTGTTGTGTTTTGTGTTGTGTGTTTTTCCTTGGATTTCCTCCCAGCACAAAAGCCATGGGGTGTGTGGCGAAATGTTGTTTTTTACCTGGCTTTTTATGGTGGTTTTAACAAACACCAAACATTGGTGTGTGTGGAACACCAAACACAACACACAAAAACAAGAATATGCAAGGCACCAAAACACCAGCAAAAACACACAAAAAAAGAGCAAAAATAATGCCACCCTTTTGTGGTGAAATCCCAAAATTCTCAGGTTTTTTCAAAATTCTTGAGCTTTTTTCCTGGAGTTTTTCAAAATTCTTGAGCTCTTTTCCTGGAGTTTTTCAAAATTCTTGAACTTTTTTCCTGGAGTTTTTTGAGGGGTTGCCCCACAATTTGTGGTGTTTTTTTTGTTGTACACTCCAGATTTGTGGCTTCACATTTTTGTGCTTTTTGTTCTTGAATTTTTGGGGTTCCTGCAAATTCTCGCAGTTTTTTCATTGTTTTTTACAAACTTTTGAAAATTGTTGTGTGTTTTTTTGCCTTTTTTTTTGTGATTTATTGTCTTGACATTCTGGGGTTTTTGTGTTTTCTGTTTTTTTATTTTACGAATTCCCTTGCTTTTTTATTTTTGAGTTTTTTGTTTTTTTATTTTACGAATTCCCTTGCTTTTTTATTTTTGAGTTTTTTGTTTTTTTATTTTACGAATTCCCTTGCTTTTTTATTTTTGAGTTTTTTAGCGAATTGGGGGTTGACAAACCCATAAAAAACGCGCAAAACCCACCAACTCAAAAACTCAAAAATAAAAAAGCTCAAAGCTCTGAAACACAAAGTACCATAATTTTATAGTTTGTGGCCCCACAACCTCATGATCCCATAGCAAAAAAAACCAAAAAATATTTCCCGAATTCCCAAACATGAAACACAGGAATTTTCAAGAAAAAAGCAACAATATTCTGAATAACGCCGTTATGCAATTGCTTTGCGTTTATGCTCCTTGGCTTTGGTCATCTTGCCAAGAACACATGTTACCCCCTCGTTACCCCACACAAGCCACTCCTGAGCTTTTTCAAAAGAGAATCCCCTCTCCCCAGCAAAAAAACCAAAAACCCCCTCACGCCTTTGTGAGGAGGTACCAAGGAAATTTAGAAGAAGCAAACGACCTTCATTTTGATCGTTGGCCCTGGGCCCGAGAATGCAGCTTCATGACTCCATTCGTTGCAATCATCATCATCAGAAAAAAACTCAAAAACAAAGGATCCTCCCTCCAGCTTTTTGTTGCTGTAAAACTCCCGATCAAAGAATTCGTCCAATTCCAATGCCTCCTGCTCAGAAATTCCAGAATAGTCATCGCCTGAGATTACAGCCGCGGTATATGCGGGAACCTCGAAAGTTCCGATATTTTTGTATTTTTTGTTTTCCTTGCTCATGACTTTTTGATTCTAGGCCTTCTCCTTTCAAATGTCAACCCTAAGTGTCATCATTTGCATCCCTCCAGGTCCCATAGTCTCCGACGCCATACGGATGACGATCGTACCCAACAGCAGCGTCGTGTTTTGCAAAGGCGAGAATAATGTCATCATCCAAATCGTAAAGGAATAATTCCTCGTATAGAAAATCCTGAGTCCTCCTGTTCATTTCCCACAACATCCCACCACTCCCATCAACCACGATAATGTCATGATCTTGTGTTGTGGACACTTTCCAACTTTTCATGGTTTTGATTCTAGGCTTTTTGCTTTGAGTTGTCAATCAAAAAGATCGAGGCTCTCCAGCTTTCTGCGCCTCCTCTCAGTTTTTTTGAAAATCCGGCGAACAACAAAAAGCCCAGAACATTTCTGCTCTGGGCTTTAAATTTCGTTCCAAAACGATTACAGCGCGAAACTCCTGCGGCTCACGATGTACACACAAGGGCCAGAGGTCAACTTGCCACGGACCTTTGCAATGGTGCGAGCAACAACGTAGGCAGCAAAACGAATCGGGCGAGGGAAATTTACAATGTTCACACCCCAAAAGCCCCGCCCGGAAAACCGGAGCGGAGCGAGTCATTAGGCTCTTGAATCCTACCATAGAAGATTCAAAAAGCCAAGCCTATTCTCTAGAGGGCCATCATGGAGCCAACTCCATACTCCGTCGCTGGAAGTTCAGAACGTGGAGTTTGAGGGTTGGGTGTGGTCTGTGTTGTTTTGCTCGGCTTCACCTCTCCAGCCTCAAGAGCCACCTCAGGGCACCCAAGAACAAGGGCGTTCAGACCCCCAGCGTCCCCGGTCAAAACCCAATGCAATGCCTCCGCGGCTTCTGTCGAGGTTTCCCTTAGAAGCTCCAACATCTCCCGAATCGCCTCCCGGTTCGGAGTCTTCTTTCGCTTTCGAGGCTTCCCTCCAGCTTTTTTCTCCTCCACAGCGGAGGTCAGGGCGTTCCCAGAAACCTTCCCGGAATCATCCGACGCCAAAGAAACAAGCTCAACCTGGACCTCGTGGGACTTTTCTGCTTTTGCGAGCTTGGCCGCCGCAACCTTTGGCAACTCCCCAGTATCAACCATACCCTGGAGTTCTGGCGAAAGATCCGTAAGCTCCATCATTTGGTACACAGCTGCCGCCGATTTTCCCATTGCCTTTGCAATGTTGGAGACGTCAACGCCCGCATCCCGACGTTCCCGCATGAAGTGAGCAATCTCCATGATTGTGTCCTTCTTGCGCATATGGTTTTCAAGGACGATCTGCCGCGCAGACTCCTCAGGCGTTTGTAGTCTAGATGCCAGGAGACAAAAGACCTTGGCATTCATGATGTCCAGCGGATTTGTCGCGTTTGTGAGTTCATTCGCCTCACGGACGGCACGAGCGCGACACCGACCCCACTCAACAACAGCGATGTATGGGCATCGAATTTGCTCTCCATCCTTTTTGGTGTCGATGTATGCGAATTCATGATCCGGATCACAAGGAACTTTGACTACCTTGATCGGCACAAAGTTCCCTTTTCCAATGTGGGACGCAACGAAGCCCTCTGGCTGCATCTCCTCCAGCGTTTTTTCGTTTGAGCCTTGGGCGACAAGGCCCACAATCCCAAGATCGACACACATAGATTCTGGGATATGGTACCCCGCAACGTGAACGTGGGCCGCGTCGAGATGGAAGGTGTTTCCTCTTTTGCCTTGGATTGCTTGTTTCGACATGCTCTGATTCTAGAGCTTTTTAATCCTTGTGTCAACAAAAAAGCCCCACCTTTTTTTGGGCGGGGCTCGGCGTTCTATTGTCCCAATATGGAGTATTTGAATGGAAAGTCTTTGGGAACTTTTTTGAGACGTTTCGCCACGAGAGGCTCAATCTTGCTCATCCGCCCAAAGGCAAATAGATTTTAGTGCTTTCTTTGTACCCCTCGACAATTTTGAGCTTTTCAACATTTTTCTCAAGATTTTTTCCTTTGAGTTTGGCAATGGGTGTATTTTGGAAGGATAAAAGCCAATTCCTTCTTTGAGAGATCTTTTTGTGGTTTTGTGTGGGAAATCGGCAGCATTCTAAGAAGGTGCAAATCTTTCTTTTTCAAAAGGGGGCTTCCGAGACAACTATCACAAAACCCGCTTTCCTCGCATGTCTTTTGTTTTCCACAATATTGACATTTGAGGGTTGTGTTTCGAATGTGAATCATCTCATCGTTGATTTCGAGGTAACAGCCTTCCTTGATGTTTTTGTTTGGGAAAAGGCCTTCTGCCCAGTCAAAAACTCTGAGCCCCTTGGTGTTCCATTGGTTGTCAAACAAAAACTCCGTCTCCAGCTCAAGAATTGCGCCATCTTCCAAATCCGATGGTGGCGAGTAATCCAAAAACACAAGCTTCTTTCTGGACCTCTTCAGCCTCTTGCACAATTCTTTGTACGACCTTTTGTCCTCCTCTTTCGAGATGTTGAAGCGGTATTTGTGAATCGTTGTCTTAATCACCATCGCATTCTACCCTACCTGCCCCTAAATGTGCAACAAAAAGCCCCACCTTTTTTGAGGCGGAGCGGGCTTTCAACATGGAATACTTATGGCGAGCAGCTCAACAACCCCTCGCCCCCAAAACCGAGGTTTTCTGCGAAGTGTGATGGTTATTTTTGAGGTCCTAGATACTTTGTCATGGACCCCCCACGAAGGACTTTGAGACAGAAGGTGGGAAAATTGCTGGAGAGTTGAATTTTTGAATCACGAGTCCCCCTCCACCTCACTCGATTGTTTCAAGATAGTCAATCATCATCGCAACCTCACGCATGTTTTCTTCGGAGGTTGGAACCCCCAAAGGAAGTTCCAGCCCTTCGACATGTTGTATGGAACACACCCTTTTGGTGTAATAAACGACGATAGCTCCCGTTCTTTTGCCAACAAGGATTTCCACGGAATCATCATCATCATTGATGACAAAAACAAAACTTTTCATTTCCCAGCGACCTTATCACGGGAACTCCAAATTGTCAACCTATCCGTAACAACAACCCCCTCCTTTCCCGCATCAAATTTCACAGATCCATAGGGAAGTTTTTTGCCAAATGACTCAAAATTTTGAATGAAGGCGCCATGAAATTTTGCCTCGACGTTTCTACACGAAGCCTTTTCGACGTCCCCACCTAAACGCCTCTCATAATCTCTCCCCCAATCATCAAGGTACTCCAAGAGGATTTGTGTTTTTTTGTCGTCCATTCTCTTTCGAGCGGCGTCCTCCTGTCGATATGTTAACCCTTTTGTTGGGACCAAAAAGTCATCTTGGTTTCCAAAGTTACAGCCAGAAAAGTTACAATTGGAAAGGTTACAGCCCCGAAAATCAGCCCACCGAAGATCAGAATTTTCGAAGTTTGTGTTGATGAAGTCCGAGCCTCGAAAGTCAGTCCATCGAAGATCACAATTCCCAAAATAACAATCTTTGGCGTAGGAGCCAAGGAGCTTACAATTTCGAATCACAGAGCGATTGAAGTTTATGTTGTAGGCCTCAATCCCGTCCGGGAGGTGGGAAGCAATCAATGTGGACTCTGCCATATGGACGCCCTGCGAGTTTCTCTTGATCTTCTCCGGTCTCCAATAATTTGTCCCAAGACGAAATCCACCTCCATTTTGGAAGTTTGAAATCCTTTTCAAAAACCCATCTTCCAGACTTTTAGATAGTGTTCGGGAAATCCTTGTCATAATGGAAGTCTACCACAAACAACATTAAAGGCCAAGCCTCTTCTCAACAAGTTGATTGTGCATGAAAAAACAATCCAAAAGCACCAAATTCCCGGATTTTGTTGTTCCGATGTTTCGAGGAGAAATCTCGAATCCAACGTCCTCCCCATAATTTGACATGGCGCTAGTGGCTCCAAGAAGGGCCGCCCTTGCGCTCCTTTTCTCCAACTTTCCAAACATTTGCCTAAGGTTGTCATACCCAACGTTCTTTCCGCCATACAATGCCTCTGTAAAGAGGCTTCTAAGTTCTTTGTAAAGTCTCCAGCCACCGTCGTTTAGCTGACGTTTTGGAGCACGAACCCTCTCATAAAATTTCATAGAGTATTCCCCATAGCCTTCCTTTTTGATTTTTGGGAAAAGCCTAGACTTTGGGAACCATTTAAGGGACATGCACTCTTTGGCGTGACAGTCCGACTTCAAAAAAACCCTTCCACCTTTCATTTTGTACGCCTTTGTAAAGGTCCCCTTGCCGATAAGCTTCATGTCCTTCGTGTCCATAAAACGATGATAGTGTAGTTCTGTGGAGTTTGCAACAAAAAACCCAGAGCAATGCGCCCCGGGTTCGTCGTGTGGGTGTTGTGGCCCCCAGCATTTTGCCATATGGTCTACTCCTCGACCCCCTCAACTTCGCCACACGACTTCCCCACACCAAACCCCATAAAAACCCACTGCTCAGAGTGGGAGGGTCCTGTTCGAGGGGTTCCGTCGTTCAACAGCAAAACCGGGTTTTGACGATCAGAGATCTTTACTACCCCGGCAGACTCCAAGCGTTTGGAGGAGAGGGCGTTGATGGAAGACAATGCTCCTGTGCATGTGTCCCCAATGTTGTAGAGTGAAAAGATGTTTTTGAGTTTCATGTTTGTTATCCCAGAATGTCAAGAATGTTTTTTGTGGCGCTCATGCAACGCCGAAAGCGAGATCCCATGGACTCCGGGGAGTACGTCAACCCCGGTGCTGGGGAAAATCTCATGATGAGAATGGAGGCTCGTGCAGATGCCGATGTGCCTGTTGGGAGCGTTTTGGGGAGGTCGGTTCGACCACCAAAAAGATCCAGGATGGAGCCTCGAAAGCTTTTGCTGTTTGTCTTCATGACTTTTATACCTTATCACAAAACAGCTAGAGTTTCCACTTAGCCAGCCCCTTCATTTTGGAAAACATCGTCCAGGATGGCGATCCTGGAAGACGAACGGATCCCTGTTGTTTGAGTTGTTTCTTAGGGGGCTTTTTAGAAAGGTTGCTTTGGCCTTGAGCAATCAGGGCATTCCTCTCTACAGCCAAAGCAGCCGCCTTATTGCTCCTATCAACAACAAACCCAATTGCACGCTTGACTAGCTCAAAAATCGTTAGGGCCGCAGATACAACCACAAACCTTCGGCTTCTTTGTGCGCGAAAAAGGCATAAGGTTGGGACATCAATATCCTCGTACTCCTCAGAGCATGCAGGACAAACAGGCATTTGTTCACAGTGCCTGCGTGTCTCGATGACAGACCAGGAATTGGTCTTCTCTCCACAAAAAACGCATGTTGAGGTTAGTGATGAGTCCAATTCCACTTCAATCATTTCTTAGCCCTTCTTAGTGATCCTGGTAGGATTCGAACCTACGGCATTCGGATTAGAAGTCCGACGCTCTATCCATCTGAGCTACAGGATCGTAGCCGCCCTTTACGGCCTGCTATCTACTTCCCATCATACCCCAAAAAGGTGACCTTGTCAGAGGAAACTCCAAGATCTTCGACATACCCTGAAATAATTGTGGTGCCACGAACTCCACGAACTTCACAGTCCGTCAATAGCCCAGCAGGGGTCTCTGGATGACCAAGCAGGAAATTCACATGTGTAAAGAGGCAACGCGCTCTAAAGTTATCCACAGCGATACCAACGGCCTTGGAAACAATGGGATTGTCATTTGACAAAACCAAGGACTTTGTGGTAACATGATTCTTTTTCTGTTTTTTAGGGTTGTTTTTGATCATAGGTCCTTCCACGATGTTTTCAAGATCCTCAAAAAAACTAGAAAAGTCTTTCAAAATTTTCTCCATCTTGAGTTAATGTACCATGAAACTGATTTTTTACCTGGTCTTTTTTGTGCTTATGGTGATTTTTTACCTAGTCTTTTTTGGTTTTCCACACCCCACATCAAAACACAAAAATTCCAAAAACCATCAACAAAATCCCAAAACCACCAACAACAAGGAGACCCAAATTAACGTTTTTGTCATAGCTTTCAGAAAAAAGTGGTCTTTTTTCCTTGTTATTCAAAACCCTTGATCTCAAACTTTTTTGCACGTTTCTCATTGTTTTCTCACGTTTTCCAACAGAAAAGTCTCCAACCATCAGAAAACCGAAATTCCGTGTCGAGAAATCCATCTTTGCAAGCCTTTCTGATCTCTTCCCAAGATTCCTCAACCCCAAAACCATAATGTTCGGAAAATCTTTTTGCCATGGACAGTGGAGTCTCTGCTTGGATTTTGCCGATTTTTCCAGAATTCAAGGAATCCAAAAACTCCGAAATTTTTGATTTTGGATTTTTGATTCCTTCCGTGGTTTTTTCCTGAACTTTCCCGGGTGTGTTTCTTTGAAATTCCAATTCCTCAGGAATTTCCTCATTCTTATTTATGAAGTACTTAGAACTTCTTTTATTTCCTGTTTTGTAAATTTTCCCAGAATTTCTTAGAGAAACCAAGGTTTTTTGAACATCCTGTTTTCTGCAAAAATCCGGAAACTCAAAGTCGCTTGTCTTTGATCCACAAGGTTTTATGGATGAAAGTATCACTTGCTCACAGATTTTTAGAGAGGATGATGTTTGTTCTTTTGTCCTATTTTTTCTCATGTTCCTGTCCTCGATAGTAAGGCCGGATTACCCAGTTTATACAGGGAATTTCTCGTTGCTACAAGGGAGTTTTTGAAATACTTTTGTATGCTCAATGAAGTTGCTTCGTTGCCCCAAATATCCACAATATTCGAAGTTATTGTACCACTTGTTGTGACAATTCTGTAGTGACCAGAAGAAGTTTGCTGGATGAACCATTCCTCCAGCAATTTTATCTCGACATCCATGGTTCCTCCAAAAAACCCAATTTATTGATCGTCACATTCACTCCCAAGTTTTTTCCAAACAGATGTAATCTCAACCTCAAAAAGATCAATTTTTGGATCTGTGTCCTCCTCGAATTCCATGAGAAAATCCTTAAATTCCTTCACCAAATCATCAAGAAGTTTCGAATACGCCAAAAGACCAACCTCTCTCAGAACAGGGGAGATTTGGTTTGAGACTGAAATAACTCTACAGGAAAGTTTCAGAAAAATCCATAAAAGAGGTTTGTCCGTCACGTTAGTATCCTTGCCATCGTGTGATTTGATAGCGTTGTGTATGAGGTTCTTTCTGAAATGCTGGAGAGTCTCTTCATGGAATTTTTGACATACAATGCCTCCAAATCCGCAGCATATCTAATATCATCCATGGAAAAAATTCCAGAAATAAACAAATCCTGAATTGCGTCAAAATCCACCTGCCCAAGGCAAGCGTTTATAAGGCTACAACTCAACCCGTACATTTCACACGAATGAATGAACGACTCTGTGTATTGACATCTTGGAGTCAATACGAAGGACTTATCGGCTCTCTCCAAAAGGGAGTCCAAAATCTCCACCCTAAGCTCGGCCGCCTCCGAATTATTCAAAACTTTGGGTTCCCAACCCTAAACATGTTTGAATCCTTCTTTGCCCAGCCTGTGCTTGAGTACCCATCACCAGACCATCCAGGACCCTTGAAGTGAGGTGTCGACATTGAGATGTCGATTTTCTCCAGCTTTTTACCCTTACACTTTGGGCACTCTTCGGGATCCTCATCTGTGCTTTTAAATTGGATGTCCTCAAAAACGTGAGAACACGATTTCTTTTTACATTTGAATTCTAGAATTGGCATATCAACCCTTCAATAACTTCCATTTGGTTTCACAACCATCACAATCATCACAATCATTTCAACCACTTCAAAAGCGGCCTATTCTCCACAACCCTCTACAAATAGCTCCCAAGTTTTTGGGAATCTTTTCGCAATGATTTCCCCAACAGCCTCCGCGTAAACACGAATCTCGTATTGTGCATGCTTGTCCGCCCTCAATGTCATAAAAGCAAGCCAATTGCGCAAGTTCGTAGAGGCGCGCATAATCGAATAACGTCCAATAGGAAGGTGAGTTCTGGCAAGCTCCTTTGGGACGCCCATGCTCAATGCATCATGATAGAGTTTCTCAGACTCTTGGTACGAAGCGGTCAGAGACTTTCTGAATCGTTCAGCTTCATCTGTTGTTAGGCTGTGGTTGCCATGGCTCCCAGCTTGTTTATTAGCGGATTTTCCAGCCATCAAACGTTCTGTTGTTGGAATGTAATTCAAATCAGGTAGCGGTGTGTACCGAGCGCTTGCTTCGTTATATGACTGCGTTCGGTGACGTTGCCATTGTCGAATGACAAAGATTGGAGCTTGTACCTCAATGATAATCCCCGCCATCTCAAATGGCGTCGAATGTTTGTTCTTGTACAAATAAGAAAGGAGCCCCAGATCCCCTCGTTTGTGGCCCTCATACGGATCCCAAGAGACAAACCCGCCTCCCGTGGACATACGAGCGGACTCAATAATTCTCTCGTCAGAACCCCACGACTCGATTTCTTTGAGATATCCGTGGTCAAGAATTTGTTTACACATATTAATCATCTATCAATCTCTCACAATCTACCACAAAAAACTCCCCAGCAAAAGGATTGTTTTGCTGGGGAGTTCTAAAAAGTTACTCAGATTTCTTTTGGGATTCAACTTCTTCCGGAAGCCCGAACATTGGAGCAAGATCCTTCCACGCCGCCTCCAAAATGATTAGGCTTTGAACAACATCCTCAGAAACTTTGAAGAATGCGTCACATTTTTCCTGTTCCTTTTTTGAGAGGTCTTCAGAACCCTCTCCTTCACAAACGAGACTTGCGTTTGCTTGAAGAGCTTGAGTCGCCAACCTCCCAGCCTCAAATCCATCTTTAGTTTGCCAAGTGGCACAACCAAAAGACGTCGCCAACAGAGAAACTCCAAAAATCAAAAACATGGTTTTTTTCATAAAACACTAACCTCAAAATTCAAAACAAAACAATACCAGACGCAAAATTGACTTTCACCTCTGTTTCCTTTTTGAAAAGTCCCGCCCTATTACGATCCTCGTCCGTACCAGAAAGTTGCTCCCGAAGCTTTTTTGCCTCAGCGTCAAAGGCTTCGGCGTCACGGCGCCCCTGCTCATCCCGTTCTTTTTCAAGTTTTTTTCTTGACATGTCTTGTTCGCTCTTTTTTGGGTTGAAGTGAACGTCGCAATATGCGTGTCCTTTTTTTCTGGGACACAAAAACTCCCCAGGCTCGTTACACACCCTAACTCGTTTTATTATTGGAGTTCCATCCAGAAGAGTACCAACTTCCCGCTTTTCTGTAAAGGCGCATGTGTACATACTAAGCCCTCTATCTGGATAATCGTACTTAGAACCTCCCACTCTGGGCTTTCCAAAGTAAAGAATTGCGTTGCATTTTAAGCAACGAAACTTCTTGGATCTTGAGTGCAAACTCTCAAATGGAACTATATTCACACACCCACAGTTATTTCTAGGACGCATACAATTTTACGCCTTTGATTTGGGATAGGTCCCATGTGAACAAACTTTCGTGATCAAGCTCTATGGATTTCAACAACGAACCGGTCACATACCCGAGTGGACTGGTAATTCCAATATCAAAGGATTCCACATTGGTCAACAAACCAACTCTAAACGAACCATCCTTGAACTCGATTTCCACATCCTTATTGAGAAGCTTCAAAATCATCGTTGCAGTCAGAACCGGGCCAACAACGGACGAGTCGTTCATGAGTTTTCCCTAAATGGAAGTGGCTTTCCGGACCCAACAACAGGCCCGAGCAAAAACCCATGGTTCTTTATGGCCCACTCTCCAACGGCTTCCCAGATGCGCTTGCCACAATCTACTGGGCGACTTTTGTGGGCAAACCTATGTGTTCCGATGTAATGTTTGTTGTAACCCGCCTGCTCTCTTTTGTTTTTGAAGTAAAGAACATACGCCCTTGCAAGCTGAATGTGAATATCCTCAAAACCACCAACCTCAAGAGACTCAGAGAATGAATTGTAAGAGTGAGCTGCGCTCATATATTGCTCTGTGTAGTGACACAAAACAACTCTCGGCATTCCATCATCAATCTTTTTCCCAGAAGAAATAGCTCCGTGAACAGGAACACCAAGCCATCTTTTGTAATGCAAGTCGACTCCTGGAATATGAAGACATAGGGTCGTCACTTTTTCTATACCCCTTCTGCCAACAGGAAGCGCTCTAGTTTTCTTTAGGGGATATCCGTAGCTTTTGTCATACTTTTTATCTCTTGGCCAAAGCTCAAGATCTCGATAGTCGACGATGGAACTCCCCAGCTTTTCAACGTCCTCTCTAAGCATGTCCAGAGCAGTAATTGTCCCCAAAACCCTCTCATCACGAATTTTACAAACACCAGACTCTTTAGACGCGGCAACTTTGAGGGTTTCGAAATCCCATCGTCCCGACCTCAAGGCGGCAACGATCGATTTCCATGGAGAGATGTTTAGAAAACTTTTCATGTGTTTAGAAACTCCGTGTTTCCCGTTAGGTAGCGAGAAGATGAAAGGCTGGGGTATTTACCGAAGAACCTTGTTTTTGAGGTTTTTGAGTTCAAGGTTTTTTTCATTTTGACATCATCTCGAATTGCGCCAATAACATAACTCATTTCTGCCTGCTTTTTGTGCTCCCTCAAAAGCTCCAACCTTTTCGGCGTCAATGACCAACCTTTGAGCCTTTCCGTCCAAGATTTTAGAGACTCCTCATCCTGACGATCAAGCTTTGAGCTTTCGCAACATATCTCCATCAAAAGCTCAAAGCTTTCAAAGTTTTGAATTAGGCTTACAGCTCTAACCTTCCCAATCCCAGGAACGCCTGGGATGCTATCTCCTACGTCGCCCTCAAGGGCCTTTATATCAAGGAGCTTTGACGGAGGTAATCCAAAACCTTTTCTAACAGAGGTTTCTGTCATTTCGATGTCAGAAGCTCCGCGCTGGGGAACAATAAGAACGACCTTTCCGTTTCTTGCCAATTGCAAGAGATCCCTATCCGTGCTGTAGATTCCGACCTTTGTGGTCAAGCCTTTTGCTAATGTCGAAAAGCCATCGTCTCCCTCAGCATCAATCGGATCCCATTGTTGGAACTTTGTTTCTTTGAACAACCCTCTCAAAACCTTCTCAACCCCTCTCACACAATCTCTAAGCTCAGGATCTCCTGAGTTTTTCCTAGCACCCTTGTACCCGGCAAAATGTTTGAATCTCCAATTCTCCGTGGAGTTTCCTTCCCAAACGATGTGTGTGTTGACATACTCGGCACCATACCAATTCGAAAGCATGACTATTTTCGACAAAACACTCTCGACTACCCGTTCCACGTTCTTTCCCTCGACGTGAGAAAGTCTGTAGAGCAAATTGTTAATATCAACAATGAGAGCGTCGACTTTAGTGCAGGGCCTCAAAGCCTCCAGTCTCAAGTTAGAACTGGCAATCATTGATTCGAAATTAATCTTGCTCAAGACATCCCTCCCACGAATCCAATTCATTAAAAAGCACCTCAACTGTCGACTCCTCAACGATGTTGCTTTGAATTGATTTCATTTTGTACGAGGAGCTAAACGACTTCGACACTTTTCCAATGTACTCAGAAATGCTTTTTCTAGACAACCCCATCGAGCACGAGTCTCTAATCGATTGCCGATATCCATGCATCTCTAAAACCCATCGTTGAGTCTCGATGGCATACTTCCCAGCAAACCCAGCCACGCCGTATCGGCGCCACTGTTTAGCATGAACGAGTTCATGCCTAAGTGTTCTAACCTTTTGTGCTGGGGAACGCTCCGAGAAGCCAGAGGCCAGGATGACCTGATTGTTCAGGGTTGTTGTCATCCTTTTGCCTTTTGGAGAGTCGACTAAAACATACCCCAATTCCTCCAATTCCATTGTAACTAGCTCAAGTTCATTTTCAGAATTCCTCGGAAGAACAGCTCTTGAGCTTAGGAATTCTGAGTTCAAAGCGTTGTCCTTATTCAGAGTTCCCGAGCATCCACACAGAAGGCTCACTGTCGCCAGAATAAATGTAGTTCTTTTCATTGTCACCTCTTTCAAATTCTAAAGCTATCTGAGCTAAAACATGAGCGTCTGCCAGGTCCCCAGCAGAGTCCGCCTTTTGTCCTGAGTTGTACTTTGTCCAGTCAACACCAAACTCCTTAGCGCAAAAGCTAACTGGCTTTTCCTTGCCTTTCAGATTCGCTCTTGTCTTTAGTGCTCTTGGAGTTGGTGCTATGTACGGGGAATTCGACTTGAATAAGATGGATCTTAAAACCCCGCCAAATTCCCCAATATGATATGCATTATTACCTTTTCCATACGCATACCCCTCTATCGCCGTTAGAGCCGGAGTGTTATTCGAAGAAACAACATTACTAGCCCACCACAAAAAGAAGTTGAGTCTGTATGCCTGAAACTCTTGCTTTTTCATCTTCGACCTAAGGCTGGATGCTGGGAATAGGACCGACTCTCCATGTTCCTTGCCGATTTTAGCCCGGTCCGTAACGAAAGCAAACGATGTTACTTCGCCGCTCTCTGCAATCTCCACAGTGGCAGTGTGGTTCAAAGCGACATCCCAGCCTCGAAAGGTTTTTATGGCCAGGGCTTCATTCCGTCCAAAATGTTAGCCATAAACTTATCTGGAAGCTCTAAAATCTTCACTGGAACAAGCTTTTGCATAGAGTCCTCTATTCCCAATTCCATGCCCTTGGAAATCCCAAGATTCTTGAACACAACTGTCATATCGGCAAACTCCCTCCATTCAAATCCAGACTCAATTCCCAAACGCCTCTCTTTAGGATTTTGATTGTTCAAGATTCCCGACTGGGCGTATAGGAGGTGACTCGCAAATGGAGCCCAATTCATAGAGAAACAGTATTTCATACACGCCCTCGCAAACGCCACGTTGTAAGCGACCTCTCCAGCATATGGAGTTTCGACGACAACCAACCTCACGCTAAAAATCCAGTTCGCAAGAACCCGACATACAAGCTAATTCCTGAGCTGAGGTTGTTGTATCAGAATGTTCAAACGCATAAAGCTTTGCGAAGTCTATCTCTGGCATTGACTCAGAGAGCTTTTCGTATTCCTCTTTCGTAATTTCCTCGTTTGGCAGTTGATCGTAGTTGGATTCGCTTGCTGGAAGAAAGGCCATTCCACCAATGATCTTCTTGTTTTCTGTAACCCAAGAGATTACCGACTCAAGCTCGTCTGGGTGATATGTAACCGTGATTGACGGGTTATGAGTTGTGTAATGAAGCTTGTTTCTCTTCCAAGCTTCACACTGCTGAATTGCGCACCGCGATCTTGTTGTCAAAGCCCCGTCTGGAGCCTTCATCGGCCAGCTTGCAACAAGAGTTGTTGCGTCAACCTCCCTCTGCCCATTCTCCGGAGATAACTTCATTCCAGAGGCTTTTAGAACTTTAGCCATTACGCAATTCGCGGAAAGTCTTGTTCTTCGAATTTGATATGGACTCCATCTTCTATTTAGTCCCGGCGACGAATCCAATAACACAGAGCTGTTTCCGTTAGGCTTGCAACAAGTTGAGCTTGCTGCTGGGTAGATTCCGAGCCTTAGGGAGAAGATTTCATTAATGCCTTTAACGGTCCTTCTCATCCTCTCCATCACAGGCGCCGTGAGGTAATCGACGTCAGCCTGTCCCGTAATATCCACCCCGATAAGCCTCTCCTTCTCGCAATTCATTCTCCACTTATCCCTAAGTCCAGGGAAGTTAGTTGCGGCGCTTTGGATAGTGCCAATGATCGTAGCCAATCTCACAGAATCGGACAAGTCTCTAACGCTCATCTCTGGGCGAGCAACTGCAATCGAAAGGTTGCAAAATTGACCACTCAAAAGAACAATCTCTCCGCAGGGATTGACCCCAATCTCCTCCAGCTCCTTGCTGGAAAGTCTGGACTTTCTACCCTCTGACATAGAACAAACAAAGTTGTGTCGGCTAAAGATTCCATTCTCTCCGGAGCCAGACGCATCCATTTCGAGAACAAATTCCCGAACTTCCTCATTAGAAACCTCCTTTTTCCAGGATCTAGAGTTGTTCGCGTTGGATCTGTGTGGATGAGTCGAAAACCAATTTCCAGACTTCGCAACCTTCATCTCTTGATCGTCCCAATCAAAGATTGAGATCATAGCGCTTCTTCGTACTCCGCCCTGAATGACGCAGTCTCCAATAATGCATTGGATGTCATGAGCGTCAATCGGAGACAGCTTGTTGCCCTTTTTAGAGAGGAGTTTGTCTCTCATATAGTCGAGCATTCTTTTCAACGGCTCTGGTCCGCTTGATGTTCCTCCTTTGATCTTCAAAACGCTTCCAGCCGGTCTGACCTTGGAATAATCAAAAGAAATGGTGTCACAGCCGTTCCACCAATAAACAAGCCCCGTCCACATAGCCCTCGCCCAACCCATCGAGCTGTCCTCGACAACATGCATTGAGGAGGTTGCATTTGGGTCCTCATGTAAAACAATTCTGGGAACCCCAATGGAGTCCGAAAGAGATTCGTCGGTCCAAACGCCATCCTTTTGTGCCCAAGAACGACCAATTGCTGGGAGGCGGTCAATGAACTTCGACTCAACTGAATACCCAGCTCCACACCCAGCCATAGAGATGATTAGGGTTTCGACAAATGCATATGGATCGTCAATGCCCTGATAAGAGCAATTGTAAATTGAGATGTTGTTTCGCCGCGCTGCTTCTCCGGCCATGGCAACCAAGCGCATGGATGGCATAACCTCAAGGCGCAACATTGCCTGTTGAATCTCAACAAAAACCGAATCAGAGAGCTTGCCGCACGAAAGCTCCTTCAAAAACGAAACGACGCGATCAACGGTTTCAACCCACGTTTCCCTTCTTCCCAGCTCATGAGAAAATCTGCTGTACTTGTTGAAGAATTGAAATTGTTGGATTTGTGTTGGGAAGTATGAGGATGCGGTGTCAAAAGCTTCTCGAACATCTGGATAAATAGGTCGACCACCTTTCCTACGCTTTTCGTCCCTCTTTTTGATGTAGCTCCTTCCGGCCTCAAAGAATCCATCAGAAGACATAAATGCCCTCTCGACCGCATCATGAATGTCCATGACATGGATCCTTTTCATCAGAGAGTCATTCACCACATTCACGGCTTTAGAAAAAATCTCCGAAATGTCATCATTCAATTTCTCCGAGCTTGAATATGCAGAGCCCGAAACAAGAGCAGAACCGATAGCAAGCTTGATCTTACCAAGCTGGAAGGGTTCAATTCTTCCAGAGTTTTTTACCACATGTTCAATCATCTTTAGAGGCCTCCTTAAATGCATCAAATAGTTCAGCGATTTGTTGAATTAGATCAATCGGCTCAAAGCTCCCACCCTCCAAAGCACAAACAACGAGATCAACAGCATGAACACCAAACTCCAAAGCTCTAAGCTTCGAAGAGTTTTCCTCGTTTGTTCCACTAGCAAAGTCCGAAACTTCAAGGATACCCTCAGCAATCTCTTTTGCTGAGATTTCCAGCTCGTCGGGATCAAAACTATTCAAACCTCCCCCATTCTGTCCGGCAAGGATTCTCCAAACATTTCAAACCCGCCAAACTTGGCAACTTTGTACTTTTCATGCTTAGGATATAGCTTGAATCTCATCGAGTCCCTTCTGTTTTCGTACGTCATATCTCTTTCTGGGATGATGTAGATTGATCCATCCACTGTCATGATGGCCGCAATGTCAAACTCTAGAGACTTCGAAAACTCCGAGCTTGGATACGGCCTCTGGCATGACTTAGAATCAGATGTTTTCACTTGCACCCTATAAATCTCTCCACGCCTCTCGACGACCATGTCATATGGGTACCAGTCTCCCTGAACATCACAAACTCTGTAACCCATCTTGACAAAAAGAGCCTTTAGGATGGACTCTCCAAATTCCCCTCGAATATTAGATCCAAAGTTTGGGTGATGAGAATTGTGAACGTTTCTAAAATTGAAGTCTTCTTGCATTATTTCCGCCTTTCGTGGTGATTACGGAGTCTTGGGCGATTGAGAATCGGAGAAAAACAAGTAAGAAAGCTCTTTAAATAGGAGGTGTTCCAAGCAACTCAGTCCGCTAAACTCCTGAAAGCTTTTGCACGTCTCGCATTGATTCCACTCATCAATCTCATCAAGATACATTTCGAAAAGGGTCTCAAGAGAAACTTTAGACTCTTCCTTCAAAATCTTGTTGATGGAATTACTCAGTGTATTCACACCAAAATGGCCCCGCATAGAAATTCCATGCGGGGCAAACCGAAGAGAGTGCGTGCTCGCCAAATTCTTCAGCCAAAGGAGCGAACTTACCAACTGTGCTAAAAAGTTGGTATACTTCTCTTCAAGCGGTCGAGAGATTATTCCGAAACTTCTTCGGCTCCAGATGCCTTCCCGTCAAGTTTCTTGTCAATTTCCTCCTGGTCTGGGAAGAATCTATCGACAACAAACTTATTCAGGTCGCATTCGCCGCCAATTCTGGTGGCGATTTCGATATCAGACAAGACCTCGTCTGGCATTTGATACTCCGCAAACTCTCCAGTAGCTAGAGATACAGAGAACGAGCTGTCCTTTACCAAAAGGCCTTTTCTCTCCACAACCAAAAGCTGTTGACAAGACGGGTCAAACAACCGAGGGACGAGTTCTGGAGGGCTATTTGCCATGATTTCATCAATCTGAGCTTGAATGTGAGGCTGGCTAGACTTACCCATCTTTGCGGTCATGATCTTTGGCTTCGAATAGTTCGGTTGAAAGTCCAGCTTTTTGTTGGGCCGAAAGAACAGCGGCACAACAGCCCAATACGTTACAGGAAGAAGCTTTCCGCCTTTGGCCCCAAGGTGTTCGACCGCCCAGCTCTTTAGCGGACAAACCCCCTGAATGTCTCTACCCGCTGCCGCAGCGTGGAAGTGCTCCGACTCCTGAACATAGGGTTGTTCAGTAGTAATCACAGTTCGCTTGAACTTATCATTCAAAGCTGGAAGAGTTTGAACTGCAACGTAGGGCATTCCCGTTGGGTACCCACGTTCGAACCCACAAAGACCAATAACGGTCTCTCCCTCTGGGAAAGAGAGAGTGCTTTTCTCTGTACTTTGGACGGATCTTTTTGCTAGTGCTGCGTAATCAATCATATATTCTTGTGTTTCGTTGTGTGTGTGTTTTGGTACTTTAGTACTTCGGTGTTTTGTATTTGAAGCCATTCAACAACATCACTAATGCTCTGTTGGGTTTTAGAATGACCGTTTTTATTGGACGTAATCTTCTATGAAAGAAGGCGTCCTCCAGCTCCCTCGCGGGAACACTTCTGACTTCCAAGACTCCCAGGACCGGAAGAGTAACGCTTGTTCCGCAAACAAGCGCTTTTGATATCAGAGAGAAGACTCTGTCTACGAACCTCTTTGTTTCTACGGCTTGAGTACAATGTGAGCAAACAGACTTTTGCTGCTTTGCGTCTCTCATCACCTGACGCACGCTTCTTGGTATGTTTTTGTTGCTGCTCACAAATACTATACGTTTTTGAGCTCAAAGCTCTCTGATTTATTTTTCATTTTCTTTCGCGGCCTCTTTTGCAGGGCTTTGGAACCTCGATTCATCGCTTGCCTGTGACTTCGTTTTTCTTCACGAAAGCACTTCCACGACGCCACCGCTATATTGGCATCCAAACCTTCCATTGAACTCATTTGAAATAACGTCGATTCGAACAATACTACCGACGCCAAATGCGCCCTTTCTTTTCGTCTTTAGCCCCTTTCCTCCGTACGACGATCCTCCGAGCCAATCACCAGAGAACATCGTAATTTCTGTGAATTCACCGTCTGGAGAAATAATCCCAATCCAAGCCATCTCCTTTAGGTGTTTCCCAGCAAGTTTTGTCCTAATCGAGGTGACCATACCAATGACAGGAAGGGCGTCAAAAGAACCTCTATGCAGAAGCCCCTTCATAGCCTTCATGTCCTTCTTTGCGCGCTCCATGGTGGATTCTGTCGCGTTTTTCAATGACAAAGCTGGATGGCTTGTGACGGCCCTCTGTAGAAGGCTATAACTCTTCTTCTCCAGCTTTAATTTCTTTAGAGAAAGGGCAAAATTGGCTCTAAAGGTTTGCCACTGAGAGTCAACTTTGACGGAGGCGACAATGGCGACGTCATCGTCAATCTCGTCTTTAAACGTCTCATAAATGTGTGCTGGGAACTTGATTTTTACAGCCTTGCCTGAGTCGGCTTCAATGCTTCCAACAGCATACTCCTTACCATAGGACTCATGTTCCTTTTCCACGTCAGAGATTGGCTTATCTCCATACCCAGTATCTTGATAGATTTTAATCCCTCGCAATGTTCCAGAAATCCAAAGCTGCTCGCCATCCTCATCTTCGAGGAAGGTTTTGGACTCAAAACTACGAACTTCAAGCGGCATCTTCTGAAGCATCGAAGTATATGGGTTTTCAAGAGCCATTGGATTGACTTCGGACGCCCAAAACATCTTCTCGTCAAGTGTGTAATCAGACCCGTCGAATTCCTTGAGAGTTGTCTCCCAGCCCTTGAACCTTTTTAGCTTCGACTCCTTGAATAGGAATTCAGCGTTATCAACAAAGAGCTTTGTGTTAGGTAGCAATTCATCCATCGCGCCGGCCTGCGCCAGAGCGACAATACAGCCCTTATTAACAAGTCTTTTGTCAATAGATTCCATAAACCCATCGAGCGTTTCGAAGGGCTGATTTGCAACAATACTCTGAGCGGCCTTATCTCCGACTTTTTTGATGTCAGTCAATGCCCCAATCGCCGCGTTCCTTTCTCTGTCAATTCCGAGGCGGAATCCTGATTTTGAAATATCAGGACTCAGAACTTTGATGCCCCTGGACTTTGCTTCCTTTGCGTATGTCTTAAGCTTATCGTTCTTTCCGTTTTCAGACGCAGAGAGCATCATTGACCAAAAGAATTCTAGAGGATAGTGAACCTTTAGATATTGGCAGATATACCCAATTTTTGCGTATGATATTGAGTGACTTTTACCAAACGAATAGCGTCCGAATGTCGCGATGTCATCGAACAACTTATTCGCAACCTCTTCGCTCATCTCTGGAGAGCTTTTCTTTGCTCCCGCAAGAAACCCGGGTCGCTCAGCTTCCATTTTGTCCATCAGCTTTTTGCCGATAATCTTGCGCATAGTGTCTGGGTTGTCATGAAGCCCAACCTCCCCAACAACACGCATGACTTGCTCTTGGTAAATCATGATGCCCAAAGTTTCCTCTGTAATCTTGGAAACCTTTTCGCAATAATCAACCTTGATGGATGATGGGTCGTGCATCCTTTGGATGTATTCGTCAGCCATTCCAGAGTCCAAAGGCCCAGGACGGTTCAACGCAGTCATGTCCGAAATCGTTCCAAAGCTGGGGAAAACGACTCCTTTGCAAAGTTTCTTTGCGGATGCGCTGTCGAATTGGAACACCCCAACAAAGTCTCTGTCCTCAAACGCCTTTAGGGTCTTTTCGTCATCCAATGGAATGTTGGACATTGTCAGATTTAGTTCGTCGCCACCGCTATTGATTGCGTCGAGGGCCTCCGAAATCACCCCAATGGTAATCAGCCCAAGCATATCAATCTTCAGGAGACCGCTCTGTTCAACTCCCTGCATATCAAACGCCGTAACAACGAGCCTTTCGTCGCCCTCTTTAGACTTTCGAGTTTCCATAGGAACAAGTTCAAAGAGGGGGACTGGAGAGCAAACAATTCCAGCTGGGTGTACCCCAAGGTTTCTCATTTTGCCCTCAAGAGCCATGGCGTATGGAACAACCTCCGGATACTTCTCAGAGAAGCGAACGCAATCTTGGATCGCCGGAACTTCGTCCGTTCCAATAAAAGCCTCTTTGACAGCCTCAAGCGCGCCATCGTCATGATCGGACTTCTGGGAAATAAGTTTTGTTACCGCAACCGACTCAGGAATGGAGATTCCCAGCGCCCTGCACACATCAGCAACTACAACACGACCCTTTAGTTTTCCAAAGGTGGAGATTTGCGCAACACAATCCCCTCCCCAACGCTGCTTCATGGCGTCAAAAAGAACCAACCTTTCAGAAGGGTCGACGTCAATGTCGACGTCTGGAGGCCCGATTCTATTGGAAGAGATGAAGCGGCTAAACATGAGATCATGCTTGACAGGATCCACATCTGTAATTCCAAGCAGCCAGTTTACAATCGATCCCGCGGCAGATCCCCTGCCTGGCCCGAGGGTAATTCCTAAATCCCGACACATCGATACAACTTCGTTCACATAAACGATGTAGCTTGCAAACGTCTTTTCTGAACCTTCTGCAACAGGCTTGCCAAGAATCTCAAGCTCAGAATTCAGGCGTTCATTGTACTTGCTTTGAGAGTCTTTTGACACTTCCTCCCAACGAGAGGAAGCTAAACACAGCATTTTCAATTGTTGAACATGTGAATTTTCGCCAGTGTCAATGTTCGGCATCACCATTGCAAATGGATCAGTCTCAAACTCGGCACTACAACAATCTGCGAAGGTAACGCTAGACTCGCAAAGTTCTTGAGCATCAATGGAACTGTCGACAAATCCACATTCAAGGAGCGCTTTCGCCATCTCTTGGGAGCTTCGAAGCCAATAGCTATCAATCTCAAGTCCAGAGCTTGAGAGTTCAGAACCCTTTGATCCAATCGAGCACAACATTTTTTGCGCGTCAAGCTCTCCCTTTTTGACGTAATGCGCGTTCTGTGTTGGAATTACCCAAGCTTTGGGCGCAAGAGTCTTGAGTTCCACAGCAAAGGAGTTCGATTTCTCTTGCTCAAGAAGCCTATGCGGACGAATCTCAATAACGAGTCGATCTTGATAAATCTCAGACAGCTCCTTGAATCGTTCAATGGACTCCTTTCGTCTTCCAGCAAGATGTGGCTTATGAATCCAGGAGTTTGGCCCTCCTGTTCCACAGGCGACGCCACAAGAAAATTCTTGAAGCATAGCAACGTCAACTCGCGGCTTATAGAAGAAGCCGTCAATCCAGGACTTGGACGTCAAGCGAAAGAGGTTTTTGAGACCCTCGTCACTCATAGCCCAAAGGGTCAACGTCGAGAGGTCGCGTTCCTGCCTCATATACCCATGTTCAATTGCATAGGAATCGACCGCTTCTCGCCATTTGCTGGGAGGCAGATTTTTGTTGATCTCCTTCGCTTGTTCGGGAGAAACATTTTTCTTGGTGTGATCCAGGCACACATAGACTTCAACTCCGTAAATCGGCTTGACCCCATACTTGTGACAAGCGGTCTTTAGAGAGTAAACGTTGCGCATCGTGCCAAGGTCTGTCATAGCGATTGACGACTGCCCCAGCTCTTTTGCCTCCTTTACGTAGTCTTCAACCCTTGCAGAGCCAACATAATCTTGAATCGAAGAACGCGACGTTCCCGACATATCCGATCTAACGGAGAGGTGTGTAAAGTTCATTTTTTTTCGCCTTCTTCTCTAATTCAATCGTCTAGAAAACCTCTAGAACAGATGCTGTCACAAAAATCCACATAAACAAACATATAATCTAGGGACTCTGGATTGCCATAAATCCGAGTTCCACAATTCATGCACTTTCCAACCAGAGTTCGGGAAACTTCTCGACCATCTCTTGGCATGCTTGGTGAGAACTTTCTTTCAGAGTTGGGTTTTCGGACGCAAAATTCCGAATCCAAGATTCGTAATTTTCAATCATTTACCAATGTCCATGGAAAAGCTGGAAATTGCGGCGTCTCTGGAAGCCCCAACCTTGGCCCGATCAAGAGAATCTTCTTTTGAGAGGCCTCCGCCTACGTCCATGCTTCCGAACGACGACACATATTCGGAAAGGAACCAGCCCTCCCCATCGTGTTCCTGGCTGGAGAGGACTTTTTCGACCTCGACAATCCCAAAATCAGAGCCATCGTTCAGCCCAAACAAAGAGGGTTGGCTCAAAACCAGTTCAAAAACATCTTCAACGCATGGCTCAAGATTTTCCTCCAGAGTCAACTCGTCGTTTTGAACGCTAGTGATCTTCAGCACCTTCATGTTGAGCTTACGGGTAGTTACCAGAAAATGAATCTCTTCGTTCATCGCAAACAAATGATAACCGATAACGCCTGGATAGTCAAGATGAATGCGGGCGATTTGCTTCCCAGCTCGTCACGAAAGTTCGACTAAATTAAGAATTACAATTTTCTCGTTTTCATGAACTGACTCTAGACTTCCTAGAATCTGGTTCACTCTTGTTTCCGAGATTGGAGACTCAGCCGACACAATCATGTTTGACTCTATCCCTTTGTGGCTGTAGCAGATTAGCACCTTCTTCAGAGCAAACTTGATAGACATGGCCTTTGATACGTCTGCCTTTTCCCACTTATCCGACTTTACAGCCTTATCAAGAGGCGAAAGTGGAATTTTCTTTTTCATGTTTGCGGCATGAACCATCTCCCAAGCAGCGTCCAAATTATTCTGAGATACCCCAAGCTCATGAAGGGCTCCCAAAACAACGTAAATCGCGTCCACGCTTTCGTGAAGAATTGCTGGAAGGTCTTGAGACTTGATGGCGTCGCAAAGCTCCCTAAACTCCTCTTGTATTATTTTAATCCTCTTCTCTGTTACAAGACCCGCCAAAGATCCATCCTCCATCTCACTACTCAAGCAGTGAGGGTAGAACTTCATCTTTTTATGAAACTCTTCAACGTCTTCTAGTTTACTCATTCAAAGTTTCCCAATCTCGAATTCCTCAAGAATTCTGTGAACGGCTTTTCTTGCCAAATCCGTTTCGTCCATATCAGCATCCAAGATAACGGCCGGACCAAAAATATCATACCATCGAGAATACAGCATTCTCATCTCCTCTTGTTTGTTCATATCTCGCTCGTACGAATCAAGGCGAGAATTTCTCTTCTTCATCCTATTTCGAGCGATTTCTGGATCCACATCCAAAACGATTGTGAAGTCCGGACTTGGAGTTGGAACATCACACAGAACTTTCAAAACTTCCGAAGAAGATCCGTTGACAGTTTGATACACCAGCGTGCTCATTTTATGCCTGTCTGTGATTACCCAGGCCCCTTGCTCAATCGCAGGCGCAACAACCTGCTCCATATGAAGCAATCTATCTGCCGTAAACAAGACGCTCATAGCCTCGGGAGACAGGGGGCCCTCTTCTCTCTTGAACAGATTTCTAATCGTCGCCTCAATAATGCTAGAAGGCTCATGAGTCGTAATGACGTCCTGACTCCCCAGCTCAAGTTCAAGCATATTTCTAAGTCTACGAACGAGAGTGCTTTTTCCCGTTCCGTCAATGCCCTCTACGGCGATAAACTTACCCCTCATTTAGACGCTCCCGAAACAATATGCTGGGAAATGGACTCCACTACAGAAAGGTCAGCGCAAGGAAGCGGAACGAAGTGTGCACTTCCGGGTCGACATGCGCTTAGAACGTGGGGGAGAGCTACGGGTTTATTGTTCCAGTCGTAAATGTTGGGATCAACAATGAACTGTGCCAATTCATCTTGAATCTGCTCAAGCGTTAGATCTCGATCTCGAAAGAACACGGTTGTCAATTCTCCGTGAGTGTGGAACTTGTCAATATTGCTCCCTAGCTTCCTATCAACATGAATCATATCGAATCGCTGCACCTTTCTATAACAACTCTCAGCTCTGAACTCTGCATTGTGAATTCTTAGGACCTGAAAATTATTTCTAAAAGACCCGTTCGGAACTGCCTGACCCTCAAGAGAGCAGTCCAAAACGCAAGCGTCAAAGTCAAACACTTTATGCTCAATATTCGACGAACGGTCGAAATACCGCAGACACAAATCCGCCTCTTGCGCCTCTGGATCCCAATGGAGATCTACAAGAGTTGCAGAGTCCAGCAACGTAGGGCTAATGAATTCCAGAAGTTCATGAATCAAAAGTTGATTGTCAAAAGCGAGATGTGGCAGTGGCTGATCGCCCAAGGGGCTAAGGATCCCCGGCTCCCCAGCATCCCCTTTTAGTATCCCAGATTCAAAAGAGAATTCGTCGTCGAACTGAATGTCGAATTCGTTCAACACATTTCTCATAAATTTCGAGTCTCTAGCAAGTCTATGACCTAAGAGAGGTTGATTTCCAGCATGGAGTCTTGGGCAAACAAAATCCACATCTTGCCCCTTTGACCCAGACAGCTCCCATGCCGTCAGAAAAGATTCTAGAGAATTTCCTACAATAAGTGTTTTCATATTTTAGCTTCTTTGATGAAATTTGAGTTTACGACTGCCGCGCAAATCTCTCCTGCGAGCGCAGAGCCTTCCAATTCAAGAGAGGACATGACGCATGTATAAACGCTGGTAGAAACGTCTGGCCTTGGATTTAGAATTCTTAGAGCCCTTGAGTTACATAGCTTGAAGACATCTAGAGTCTTCGCCCGAACAAAAACGTCTATAACACCATTTTGGTGGCCCTTAAGAACGATGACTGGAACCGATCGGTAACCTCTCAAAAAGAATAGCCTGTGACTATGGCTAGGCCGAGTAGATACGTTCCTACCGTTTTCCCAAAAGTATTGTCCAGACACCACAAGAGACGTGGGTTGTGCCAACATAAAGTTCTTGTCGCAAAGCCTCTTTCGAAAGAACTTCTTGAAGGATCTGTGATATTCGTCAACTTTTCGCCAAGACATAAAAGCTCTTTATTTTATCCCTGATCTCTCCAAGATGTTTGTAGTAGGAATAGTTGGTTCTTAGCGAGGGAACTTCACTCATTATTTGTTTATGAGTTCTACCCCTGAGAAGCTTTAGAACTATATCCTCAGATGTAGTTCCCATCTCTTTCACATCATTAACGATACAAAACACGTTTGAATCATCGTAGAATTCTTTTTTCTCGACGATACAATTATCAGGAGATCTCTTTTGTGCCCTAGCTCTTCTCACTAAGTCCAGAATGTGATTGTTATAAATCGACCTGTAATAGGCAATCAACGATTCTGTTGGTGAAATTGCTGGAGGTCTTTCCAGAACCTTGATGGCAATCTCTTGCTTGAAGTCTTGATACTCCCAAAACAAGACCGCCTTGTACTGGGAGTATAGTGTTTTTGCCGCAGGCTCAAGTGCTCTGATTATATATTCAGAATTACGGCTACTCGACACGATCGTTTTTCTTTTTGTTTTTCAGGTGCTTCCTGAGTCCTTGAATCGAAGATAGGATGTCATAAACAACGACCCTCCCCAAATGCCCAGAGAGGGCCGGGACGGGGCCAAGCCTAGACTGCAAGGCTCCTTGCATCGCAAGGCCCAAAGTAAGTTGTTCTTGATCCAAGAATCTATCATTCAAAACAAAACAATCTTTGGCGTTGAGTCTACCAAAGGCAATTTCCAACCCCTTGACCTTGGAATACTTATCCCCAGGGCCACAAAGCGAAACGGCGAGAAGCAATTTGTCATTGTGCGCTGGAGACTTTTGTATAAGAGCTACCCCAACCGGCTCGTAGTCGCAGTTTTTGAGGTATTTAATCTTACCTCCAGCGTAGAGAAATCTACGTACAGAAGCCTTGAGTTGTTTAATTTTTTCCGCCTCATTGAATTTTAGGAGTCTCTTGTCGTTTGGATACATTCTAAATTCTTTCTGCTGAGTCTACGCAATCGATCGCTTGCTTTTTTGTGGACGAGCCAGGATCAACCCCTATCGGGAGTTTTCCCACGAACATGTTTCTGAACTTCAAAGACAACTTATCACGAATATCATCAATAATCCACCTCTTTTCTTCTGGATCGATAAGTACCACTACATACGTGTCTGCTGGGAGAGATAATAGTTGGGCCCTTTGTCCCTGACCTAGCTCCTTCCCCAGCAAGGCCATAGCAGACAAGCCATACTCATAGAGCTTCATGACATCAAACGGGCCTTCCACCAAAATCAGGTCGCTCCCAGCCTCGTATTGTGGCCAACCAAACAACAAGTCGTTGGCCCAACCGCCTCGAGGGTTATAATACTTGGAACGCTTCGGATCCTCCTTCCACTTGTCGGTGGCGTCACGAGCAGTCCACGCTTGCCCGAACGGAGAGGAGACTGGAATCACGGCACGATCCCAACATAGGCCGGTTTTACAAAACCCAACTCCAAACTCTTTTAATGTCGAGTTCTGAATCCTGTCTTTAAGATATTGAATGTTTCTGAATTCTGGGACTCTACCGACTTCCAAACAAGGAATAAACTCCTCAGGCAAATCGATGTTCCACTTCTTGTTCTCGATAGCTTTCTTTTTCATGAAAGCTGGTTTCGTCGAGTCGTACTCAGAGCCAAGCAGCTTCCTTGCTTCTTTCCCAGAGAGGCCTTCGACATGTTTGATCAACTGCCAAGCTCTTCCGCTTGACTGACAAGAGCCAGAAAAGCATCGAAACAATTTGAGTTCGATGTTTACAGAAAACTTCCTAGCCTTTCCACAATACGGACAGGCTGCTGAGTATTCATTTCCATTTCTCCTTCCAGATAGATGGATGTCGAGCCATGATTCAAAATCAAACATAAGCAACTTTAGCACCATGAGGAAGCGTAGTCAAGGCTACAAAACGAAAAAGCCCACACATTTCTGTGCGGGCCCATTCTTCACCATCGAGGTGCGTGGATGTCATCATAGAGCTGCTTTACAGTCGTCCCTGTATTCCATGGCTGGGGGAATGTCAAGGCTAGCCCTCCAGCTTTTCTAAAAGATTCCACGCTCTCTTGACGATCATCAATCAATAGCTTTGTCGGAGCCGCATGGGCGCTTTTGTTTGTGCAAATACAGAGCCTGTCTAGAAGATTTTGGTTAATCGCCCAGGCAACTTTCCCTGCTGCAGAGACCTTCGCGCATTCCCCATGCTCTTGTGGCACGAGAGCCGTGACGATCTGCCATTTGATCCCGCGCTCCTTCTCAAGGGTCTTACAAAAATCCAAAAGAACCTTTCCATGTGTAGTTGGCTGCAGGTCCGCCCAAAGGTCAATTCCAAACCTTGAAACGTCTTCCCAGAATTGAACTTCGCTTCTGTACCTGCCAATTACTGGAGCGAGGTTGTAGCTTGTGATTTTTGACCTTTCGCTCTCTTCGTGGCCAAATTTCTGAAGAAGGACTCCGGTGAGATCAACGAGCGTGTCGTCTAAGTCCAAGTAAATGGTGTCCACAACATCAAGATATGAGTCCCAAAATCTTTGTTGCTCCCGGCAAACACGTTCATTCATTTGAAACTCCAAAACATCGTTTTTTTTTCTTCATTTACTTTCCTCTTTGTTATATCGTCCCGGTGGGGTTCGAACCCACATATGCACGACTTATAAGATCGCTGCGTTCACCATTTCGCCACGGGACACAATCACTATACAAAAAGGCGGAATGAAGAGCAAGCTTAGGGACGAAAATCGTCAAAATCCATATTGTGAAGTTCACAAGCTTCATCAATCGTTTCGCGGAGGTCTTGATACGCAATAGATAGGTCGTTCCAAAGCTTGGTCGCCTTTGAATTTTTATCAAGACCGAAGATTCTAAATTGGGAATTAAAGAATGTGAAGTAATCCTCCTCCCAGCAAGTTGACTTTCCTTCTAGAATCTTTTCTAAAGCCTCAGCCGCAATTTCTTTTCCATTCATGCTGGACGATCCTTGCGGAATTTGATTGAAACACGGTGTTCTAGTTTCGTCGTCTTCTTCACGGTCTTTGTGTATCCAAGAACTTCAGAAGCCACATCATAAGAAGTTTCGGGCAACATCTCGTTGACCCATTTCTCTCCACACCCACATTCCGCAATGAACGTCACATAATTTTCCTTCTCGGAGATGCCGTGCTCCCGCATGGAAAAAGACTCGCGAAGCTCTAACACAACATAGTCCAATCCGTTTTTTTCTACGATTGTGGCTTTTTTAATCTCGATCGAGTCCAAAAATTTCATTCCTTGGGGTCGCTAAGTACGACACCATGGTGTTTGCATGCGGATTCCATGGAACCATCAAGCTTATCTTTTGCAGCAACAAAGTCTTTCCAGTTTTTAAAAAGATTAGAAATCTTTGAAAGACCTACGATATCTTCTGGAAGGGAATCATCGAGGTAAAAGTCATAACCTCTGGATACGATGGTTTCGAGAGCCTCTTTTGTGATTCCTATGTCTTTCATTCTATCGCCCCAAGAGTTCAATGTAAGCGCCCTCAACCGCGCACGTTGTTTTCAATGTAGAGATCTCCAACAAAGGAGCATTCCAAGTTTGTGGATACTGGAACATCCCCTGTCCTACCGAATCTTGCTTTCAAAAGCGAAAGAACCTTTCCCTGATAGAAGTCAGGAGGCTGGAGGAGGTCGTCGATGCTTGCATGTGCGTCCGGCAAATTGTTCTCATCCGGATCATTTACAGCAACAATCCACTGCGCAACTCTAGCTCCCTCAATTGTGTCGGCTACATTGCTCTCGTCAGTTTTTACCGCACCATCTCTGTTTGCTTGAGCGGTTACAATCCCAGCCGCGTCCCGCTCTTCCAATTGTGACTTACACCAGTTCAAGTTATCAGCGGCCCCTTTATGTGCGTCTTTGTATTTGTCCGTCTCACAATGGCTTAGAGTATCGAACACAACCCAAGAGGCTTCTTCTCCGAAAAAGTCAGCTGCACGATCCATAGCGTCTATCAGAGACGCTCTGTTTGTTCCATAGATTCCAGTTTGTTCGACAACAAGGAGATCCTTATAACTCTGAACTTTATGATTCAGGAGTTTCAGAAATTCCCCCTCCTGAGTTTTATCGAAAGAGTACTCATAAATAAGATCGTATGCCGTCATCGTCTCACGTGCAATCATCTTCACGAAAATCTCGTCAACCGTCATTTCCGAAGAGATATAGATGCCCTTATGACCCCTCTTGACGTTGGTACTAGCCATATTGACAGATACAGTACTCTTACCTCTCCCCGTCCATCCCAGAATCATGAGCATGTGCTGGCGCCTGTAGCCACCCTTCATCAGAGCGTCAAGCTCTCTAATCCCTGTAGAGAACTTGAACGCTTCTGGATCGTCTCTGCGAGCTTTGGCTCTGTCGAGGACCTTTTCTATATCGTTATAACCGAGAATTACGCGCCTTTCTTCTTGAGAAGGTCCGACAATCTTCCAAGACTGACTCTCCATCAGTTCTCTAGCTTCCGAAAACTTTCCCAGCTCGACGAGCTTATCGTGCTTTCTAGCAACGGCTCTGTAGCTCGCGTCCTCGGAGAACCTTGCGGCCGAGGACATAATCTCCTTCGGAGCGGAGCGACCTTGCATCAAATCATGATGCACAGCAATCAAATGTTCGAACTCGCCATCTCCAAAAGACGACGTCGCCTCTTGAGCAACCAAGCCGCTCGTCGGCAAATCTCCAGAGGAGTCAAACACAGACAGTGCGTGTTCGTAAATCCATTTGCATTCTGGAATAGTGAATGTATCGGCCGAAACAAAAGAACGAGCGGTCTTAAATCTCTCCTTGTTCGTCAAGAGGACAGAAAGCACATCCGCTTGGAACTCTGGTGCGAAGTCTACTTCTGTCATTGATTCTCCAGAGGCATGTAGATTTCGATATCAAAACCATCTCGACTCAGCGGCAAGGTTCGTAGCAACACAACAGAAAGAACTTCCTCGTACTTTAGTCCTCCGAGACCACATCCCAACGCTGGGATCGCGACACTTTTCAAGCCACAGTCCTGCAAAACTTCTGCAAGATTTTTGAGACCGATATCAATGTCATTCAAATAAGACGGATCTCTCCAGTGAAGCTTAGTTGGAAACAAACAAACATTTTCCACAATAACCGGATCTCCGAGACGCATCTTTTTGCTTTCGCAAAGCTTTTTGTACTCCGAGAAAACGCTTGGATAGCTCTTTTTGAACTCCAAAGCCAACCCCTTTCCCATAACGCCGACGCAGTTCACGGGGTTCAGTAGAATATCAGCTTTAGATTCAAAAATGTTGCCGTTTTGAATGAAGCGAATCATGGGTTCTTTGCGGCCTCAAAAACAAGGTGAACTTTCGGGCTCTCTCCACACCACTCACAAAAGCCCCCATCAGGATCGTAAAAGAACTCGGAGTGAACCCCCAGAGTTCCTATACAAGTGCAATCTGCCTGTTCCTCTTGCAGCTCCACGACAAAATCACCGGTCTGTGCATTTTCTTGAACGGGACGAATCATGAGTTTTTCTCGTGGCAACATTCCCAGTTATCTCCATCTTCAAATTGAGTACGAGCAAGCTCTCTGGAACGAAGGATATTATCTTCGCTAGGAATTCCAAACTCCTGAATTTTCTCAACAAGAGACTTCTTTATTAGAGTGAGGCGTTTGTCGTAATCATGCTCACAGTTCAAATCAACAACCCATGTGTCATCAACAAACTTCGCCTTTCCCCAATAGTCGGCGCTATGAAATTCGAGAAGGTCATACGAAAAATGATCAACATAAAACTTTTCTATGCTCATCGTTTGTTGTTGAATGACATAATCGACGTAAAATGAGTATTCTTCGTTATACATCTCTCTACCTGCTAAACAAAATTACAATCACAACAATACTCTATCTGATCTTCTTCCAGATCCCAAGGAGAGTCGTTCTTTTCGAAGAATTCCAAAATATCTAGTCTCAAGCTCTGGTCAATCTTCGGAGCGACTGACGAAATTTCCCACGATCCCTCGTAAAGAATTACTATGCACTCAATAGGTGTAAACGAATCGTAGCGAGATGCGAAGTGAACAAGATCCTCTTCGAATCGAAGAACTTTAAAATCGTAAATAACTCCATTGCTGGAGAGTGAAAATGCGTACTCTTTATTATACCCCACGAATCACCTTTTCTTGAGCTTCTTGTCTCATCAGTATCCCATCTTCTTTCTCAGTTCTTTTCCCTGTCTAGCTCTCTGATCTCCAGGAAGCATTGGCACTGCCAAGCACGAACCATCAATTATAGATCCAAAAGTTTCCCCATATCCACCATCTTCAACGGACTGTCGAAGAGACTTTGGAGTTTTGTTACTTGCGATCAGAATCGGAAACTTCTCTTCCTCTCTGTTCCTCAAGAAGAGTTCAAGCTTTGTTCTCGTGTAAGAATCTCCTCCCTTGAACCTTTCTTTCCCCAGCTCATCAAGCACAAAAATTCTGGACTTTACCATTCTCTCTATTCTTCGACCTCTCTCTTCTGCGGCTTTGGAATTCCCGAACGTGCTTTTGATATCATGATCAAGTTGTAGTGCCGTCGTATAGTAGCACGACAGCTTTGTGTTCCGAATACAATACATCATCAGCATACTCAAGAACATTGTTTTCCCACATCCGTTCGGGCCATGAAGAAACAACCCGGCACCGGTATCAAAAGCGGTGCTTAAGTTCTCCTGAAATTTCACAATGACGCCATTGTAAACGGGTCCGTTGTGAAAAATATCCCTTGCTGTTGAGTTCCAGAATTTTCTGGGAACACAAGCTTCAAACGCCTTTGACTGGATTAACCACTCCTTTTTACAAGAGCACATTGAGTCCCTCGCTGAGAGGGTTCTTTGCGCTGGGAGAGGCCCAGCATGTTCACATGACTTCGCGAGTTTTCTCGATAAGGAGTCTTTGAACCCCTGAATATCTTCTATAGATCTCACCCCCGACTCCCTTCTTTCAAAACTTTTGAAACTTCCTCCGCGGCCCGCCTAACGTAATCATGCTCGACGAAAATGGGAGAGCCGTCTAGGACCATCCTAGCGTAATCAATTATCGAAAGCAAGTCCTTGTCGCTCCAATCTTTAATTGGAAACTCAGGGACGCGTGAGCAGGCTTCTCGAACCGCTGGGTCAAGGCCGGACGGAGCCTCGTAGTTGCTGGGAGAGTGTCCAGCTCCGGCAAGCTTTTTCTTTCGCGAAGAGAGCTTCAAAAAGACGTCTCTCGACGTTGAATCTGCGAAGGCATAGCATGGATTGCCATAGCCAGAGTTTTGTTTTTGCATCCTCGCAATCTGTTCGGTAAATTGCTGGAGATATTCAACGGGGGTCGCTCCAACTTTCAGGAGCGCCAAAGTCCATGATCGAATTGCGTTCACGTGCTTAGGAGAACGAAACCTAGCGAAGTTGCCAGGAAGCCCCTTCGCAGAATCAACCTGGTATCTCCAATTCGAATAAACCCTATGAGCCTCCTCGTATGTCAGAGGACCCTTCCCAGCTTTGAGCTGGGTTTGAGTGCTGTCGTTAAGTTCTTCAAGCAACTCCTCAAGACGCTCTTTTGAACGACTTCGAGAAAAGTCGAAAATGCTGGGAAATCTTTTGGAGCCAGACTGAATCAGGCCAAAGTCCAACTTTTGAAGTGAATTCATTCTCGGCATTTTATCCAATCCCGTCCCAAGTTCAACTGAAATCTGAAAACTCGTCAAAAAACATCTCCGCCGACATCAGATCTCCGTCTGAGCAATTTGTGTTTGGATCTAATTGTGTTTGGATCCAACGAAACTCTAAAGAGTTTCTATTAACCAACTTAATTAAGATCAAGTTAAATTTAAATTGGTTAAACCTGAGCGTAAGCGAAGGATAGATGTTTGTTTCAGCATATGTGACATATACAATTACGTATTTTGAGCGCTTTTTCTCTGATTTTTTTTGTCATGGTTTTGTCACGGTTTGAGACTGTTCACCCTAAAGGACCTCCCAGCATACCGTGGCGGTCGTTTTGTGGCAATTGTAAATTCGTGGAGAGTATCGAACTCCCAGAACTTACCCACACAAACACACATCAAAATAACTTGAGAGACGCGGAAGAACGAGCGATATTGAACATGACCTCCTCAGAGGCTCCTCAGAATCTTGAATAAGCTCCCTGGGAGACATCAAGCCTTTTTATTAAAGAAATAACTGGACGGCCGTCAGGGCCCTTCTCGAACTCAAGATACCCTTTGAGTCGAAGTCCCTCGACAGAGTCACGGATGGCGACTCGGCATTTCCCCCCAGGCAATTTTCGTGCCAGTTTTGAGTAGTTGCCACGATACGGAAGGCGGATGGCGTGAAACTGCAACCAAACCCGGAGTTCTGAGTCCCGGAGTTCTTGAGTTGCCTGACCGATTTCGATTGCGTCCATGAAACAAACCTAGCTGAATGGGGTTCGGCAGTCAATTCTTCCCCAGCATAGAAGACGGAGTCCTTGACAAAGAAGTTCAAGTTTCGTAGAGTTGGATCATGCTAAATCCTTCGGACTCCAGCGGCCTTGCTGCAACGTTGCGCAGCATCGCGCGTCAAAGGCTCGATATCGAAACTGCTCCGTCAACGCTTTACCGTCCAGAAATTCAAAGAGGCAAAAACGTTTGGATCGCCGTATTCGGCGACGTCCGCGGATATGGAGCCTCCCCACAAGAAGCTTTTCAGAATTTTGACCAGGTCTGGTTTGGGGCAGTAGAATGACGAAAAAGATATCCGTTCAGGAGGTTCATAAACTTTTGAACCCTATGCTAGAAAGTCTTGGAATCATAGCCGTCGAAGTTCCGAACAGGTCTCTCGATCGTAGGGAGGTTGGGGTCTGTCCGTTCGATAGCTACATGATTCAGAATAATAAGATCTTCTATGAAAAAACTGTATCACAGGCGACGGCTTTAATTCATGAACTTGGTCACTGTCTGTTTGGGATTGACCAGCCAGAGGAGTATGAATGGCATAGCTGGGAGCTTCGTGTTGTTAATAACCTTGGTCTCATGGAACAATTCCAGATGGAGTCGTACGATTACATCATTACGTTTGATGGCGAGGAGATGGAATTTGGCTTGCTATCGAAGTCGGAGCTTAAAAAGTACATGGACCATCGTGAAGACTCGGCAAAAAAGAATGGCTCCTACTTTGTTGGATTTGAAACATATAACCTTGACTCTGTGAATTTTGAGGCGTAGCACATGAAGTTCGAAGATACAGAATCCTATGTTCGTGTTATGGGCTCTCGCGCGTACGGTTGTGCAGCACCAGACTCTGATATTGACATTCGGGGCTTTTACGTTCCGACAATCTCAGAAATGATCGATCCACTGCGTTCAAAGTTTAGAACGATTCGGTCTTCGGATTATTTCAAAGATCTGTTTTTAGAAACACAAAAGCTTGATGTTTGCGTTCATGATGTTTCTTCTATGTTCAAGCTTTGGACCAAAGGGTCTCCGGAAGCCATGGAACTTTTGATGGAGATGCTGGAGGGGGCCGGCGCTGAAGAAGGGTTGATGAAAGAACGCCATAGCGTCCCTGAAGACGCAATCGAAGTCATCAGAACAAACGCTCAGTTATTCGTGACTATGAACGTAAAGTCCTGCTACCATGGGTATATCAACGCAGAACTCAAAAGATTGAAGCATGGGAAAGAGAATTACGAGAAGTCTAAAACGTTGAAGGTTCTTTCGACAATTGTTCGGCTGTCCGAAAACCTGCGATCCATGCTCAAGCGTGGGGCGTTCTCCGTCTCTGGTAATGGAGACATTCTATCCAAAATTCGAAATGGGGAAGTCTCTCACGACGACACCATGTCTATCATTCAGGACAACATGAGAGAGATTTCAAAGCTCTCCGCGAAATCTCCATTGCCAAAGAAGCCAAACGAACAAGCTATACGAGAAGTTTTTTACGAATTCTCGTTGCTTGCTGGAATCAACGATCTAGCAGGATCAACGTTCTAATGAAAATTGTTTGTATCTCAGACACCCACATGTTGCACGAGCAAATTCCCATTCCGGATGGGGACGTTCTTATTCACGCTGGGGACTTTTCTAGAAGAGGATCAAGAGTCGATCTTGATGAGTTTACATCTTGGCTAGGAAGTCTTCCTCACAAACACAAGATTATGATTGCTGGTAATCATGATTTTTGCATGGAACAGCCGGCTCGCTGGATGCTAAAGGTGGTGTCCGATCTGAACATCACTTATCTAAAAGACAGTTCTGTTACAATAGACGGTAAACTATTCTACGGTTCTCCATGGCAACCAGAGTTTCACAATTGGGCCTTCAACCTTCCCAGAAGAGGTCCTGAGCTTAGAGACTTCTGGGAGCGTATCCCAGACGAAACGGATGTTTTGATTACTCACGGTCCGCCTTACGGCGTTCTTGACGAATGCCCAGATTACACACGAAGGAACGCAAATGTGAGTGTAGGCTGCGAACTCCTAAACAAAAGAACTTTGGATCTTGAAACAAAGAATTTAAAGCTCCATGTCTTTGGCCACATTCATGAAGGATATGGCCGTATCGTGAGAAACAAAACGACATACGTGAACGCGTCATCTTGCACTTCACGATATAAAGCAGCGAATGAATCTATAGTTGTGGAAGTCTAATTTTGAAGGACCGGATGCAAAACTCAAAAAAACTCTATTCCCCTCGACAACATCAAGAGGAAGCGATAAACTTCGCAAAGAAAAGAACGGCATCTATTTTAGCTCTGGATATGGGGCTGGGCAAAACAGGAGCGGCGCTACTGACTCTTGGAGACAGAGGGCTCGTGGTATGTCCTCCGGGGCTGAAGTACTCTTGGCAAGACGAGTGCCCAAAGTGGAGAACGGATCTAACTCCCGTTGTCATGGAGGGTCTTGGGTTGGCTAGATTCAAATGGCCATCTGCTGGGGAGCTAGTCATCGTTGGGTACAATCAACTTCCGGATTGGCTAGAAGCGCCGCCGTATAGATGTGGATTCAAATCATCCGACAAAAGCGAAAAAGCCAAGAGAGCCAGGAAAAAGAGCAAGGCGGACAAGGCTTCATTCAACAAATACATGAACTCTCAAGCTCAATATGGCGCAGTTACGACCGTTGTGTTCGATGAGTGTCAGTCCATAAAGAACAATAAGGCGTCACGCTCAAAAAGGGCGAAGATGCTTATCGCTCTGTGCAAAAAAACAATCGCTCTGACCGGAACTCCCATGCCTAGAGGCAATCCCGGTGACCTGTACGGAATTCTTTCAACGATGAGAATTCAGGATGATGTATTCGAGAGTTACCCGAACTTTTTAAAACTGGCAAACTACAGGCCAGACTCTGGGAAGTTTGGCATCGTAAAGCCAGGGTTTCACGAGGCGCTAAAGCCGTTCGTGTTCAGAAAAACAAAATGCGAAGTTGCTAAAGATCTTCCAGAGAAAATGTTTCAGACCATCGCCGTAAAGTTGAACGCAAAAACACAGGCTTCTCTTGATGGCATTCCAAGCGAAATTGTTGATGGAATCAAAGAAGCGCAAACAGCGTCTCAATTGACTCGCCTCCAGCATTTACCCGGCTTCTCTGAGTTTGCTAAGTGTAGAAAGCAAATAGCTCAGGCTCGTATTCCAGCTCTTTTGGAGATGCTCGATCTCTATGAACAAGAGGGTATTAGAACTCTGGTGTTTTCAGCTCATCGCGATCCAATTGAGGCGCTTTCGGAAAGAAAGGGCTGGGAGGTGATCCACGGAGGTATTCCCAGCAGAGATAGGCAGGAGGTTGTCAGACGCCAAGAGCAATTGTCTGGCATCGGAATTACTATCAAGGCTGGCGCTACAGGGTTGAATCTACAATCTTTTAGTAACGCTATTTTTGTCGACCTGGACTGGGATATCACACAGAATAGGCAGGCAGAGGACAGATGTCACCGACTGAACTCGACGGGAGATTTCGTTCGATATGTTACTCTAACGTCAACGCATCCAATCGACAGACTCATTACAGAGAAGATTCAAATGGCGTCAAGAAACATTGATGTTGCGATTGAGGGAATGGAATAAAATCTGAAAAGCCTTGACTAAGACGCCTACGCTTGATAGACTTGTTGCTATGGAACACAGAACGCCACGCACTAAAGTCTTGGAAAAAACCCATCTCCATCAAAGGCTCATGGACGGAGAGAGTGACGGCGCCAAAGCGGACTTTCGAGGCGAAAACCTCGAAGGTGTGGATTTTTCCGACATGGATCTTCGTGGCGTAGATTTTTCTGGCGCAAATCTTCGGGGCGTAAGTTTCAAAAACGCGAAACTATCGGGAGCTAATTTCCAGGAGGCAACCCTTACGGCCGCAAATCTCTGCGGAGCAGATCTTCAAAGTGTGTCGTTTCGAAAGTCAAATTGTTCGTTCGCAAGATTCCATAACGCAAATCTCCATAACGCTGGTTTCGGAGAGGCAACCCTTCATCGCGCGGAGTTTGAGTCCGCATCTCTGATCGATGCGTACTTTTGGGAGGCAAATCTTCAAGGCGCGGATTTTAAAAAAGCAGTTCTCAAGAACGCAGATTTCAGAGATACAGATCTCAGAGACGCGTCTTTTCAAGGAGCCTTCATTCATGGTGCCCTTTTCTTAGGAGCAAACCTCCTAAGAGCCAACACGAACCACACAAAAACGGAAGGTGGCACTTGGGCTAAGGGGTGGCCATGGATCTCTGGCCTTCGGTATAGTGCTGAAATGAAAAGTCCGAGACTTGTCCGCATTGGATGCATGACAATGCCGCTTTCTGACTGGCTGGGGGAGAGAGGAGAGGCTTTAGCTGGGGAAGTGAATTTTCTCGGAACGACAGAGCATCAAGTTCTTGTCTTTTGGCTACGCTCTCTTGCGGCTCAAACTGACGAAGAACTTGGTTGGACTCCAGAGAAAAAGCTTGACTAAGGCGTTTGCGATTGATAGGCTTGTTGCATGGAACGCGATGAAGTAGAGAAAAAAATTCTCTTGCACCAAAAGTTTGTGGGAGGGGAGGAGGGTGGTTCCGAAGCGGATTTTTGCGGAGCGAACCTTAGGGGCATGAATTTTTACAACTTGGATCTTTGCGGTCTAAATTTTCGTGGCGCAAACGTTAAGAATTCAGATTTTGGAAAAGCGAGACTCATAAATACCAACCTCAGCTACGCAAACCTCCAGGGAGCAAACCTTTGGGAAGCAAACCTCCAGGGAGCAAACCTTTGGGAAGCAGACCTCCAGGGAGCAGACCTCCGGGGAGCAAACCTCCGGGGAGCAAACCTCCGGGGAGCAAACCTCCGGGGAGCAAACCTCCGGGGAGCAAACCTCCGGGGAGCAAACCTCCGTGAAGCAGACTTCCGTGAAGCAGACTTCCGTGAAGCAGACCTTTGGGGAGCAGACCTTCGGGGAGCAAACCTCCAGGGGGCAAACCTCCAGGGAGCAGACCTTTGGGAAGCAGACCTCCGGAAAACAAACCTCCGTGAATCAGACTTCCGTGAAGCAGACCTCCAGGGAGCAGACCTTCGGGGAGCAAACCTCCAGGGAGCAAACCTTTGGGAAGCAGACCTCCAGGGAGCAGACCTTCGGGGAGCAATTCTCACCGACATAAACCTCCGCGGCGTAAGTCTCATTTACACAAGTCTCAACGGGACTAAAGTGTCTAATGGCACATGGCTAAATGGATGGCCATGGATCCAAGGCCGTCGTTATGATGCGGAGATGCGTTACCCGGGCATGGTTCGAATTGGTTGCACAACACTCAAAATCGGCGCTTGGCTTGGCAACGAGGGTAAGCAGTTGGCGGAAGACGAGGGCTTCGCGGGATCAATCGAACACCAAACTCTCATCTTCTGGCTACGCTCTCTTGCGGCTCAAACCAACGAAGAGCTTGGTTGGGTGCCCCAAAATGATTGACTTTGAGAATCCCCTCCGATAGGACACAAGTATGAGCGATAAGAAATCGGCTCCAGCTATGAATTACAAAACATTCTACTGTGGAACGCAGCAAGTTTCGGAGCCATATTTTTGGTATCCTTCTTATGAGTCATGGAGAGAGGGCAATCCTTTGGAGAGAGAATTTCTTTCCTTTGACGTTGTTGTTGTGAACGTCAAAATTCATCAAACGAACGAACGACCGAAATCAGCTATTGAGATGGTCTCTGAGAAGTGGAACGAAGAGGGCTAAGTTATGAATGAAAAAACGTTCTTGGAAATTCCGAACTCTGCAACCTTTGACACAAGGTACATCGCTCGTGACTTGCTAAGGGTGGCACTATGAATCGCAGAGGCTTTTTTCATGGCCTGTTGGCGTCCTTTGCGATTGCTGCCGCCAAACCGATTGGCCTATTTTCTCCAGCAATCTCTTCAAAAATCGAGCATTGGGCAGCCGGATTTCCTCCATTGACAAAGAAACAAGCTGATGGATTCGTTGAAATGCTTTTGGACCAAACCCTTCTATCTCAAAACACAAAGGTGTGCAACGCACGCTTCTCAAAAGCCCTTCAAACAAAACGCTCTAAATTCTAGACGTAAAAAAGCCCCGAAGCCGTAAGGCCCGGGGCTTCTTTGTTTCTAGTCCACATCAAAAACTGTGGATAATTCTCTAGCAATAACGCTGGAGCAATCTGTCAAGTGAGTCTTGTGGTTTGTCTTTGGAGTATCTTTGAATCCTGCGCTAAGATACCAAATCTTTCCAGGCTGGACGTGAACAAGCTGAATCTCCGACATTTCAATGCCACCAACTTCGTAAGAGCCCTTTAATTCCTTCGACTCATAATCGTCAAGATCCTTCGTGACAAGAGTTGTACTCCCATGACGAACCAAATCTCTGAGCATTAAAACATAGAATGGGTCGTTTAGCTCTCTTCCGTTCCAAAATTGACGTACTGGAGGAGTGTTTTCTCTGACTTCTGCGAATACCGTTGCATAGAGTTTTGTTGCTGTGTACAGAATTCTATCCCCACAGTTATTTGCATGTGTCAGAATCATTCTAGCTGCCCCAATGCTATCCATACAATCAAGCATAGCCTCGTAGATATTGGCCTGAGACACCATCGCTTGAACGACGTCATTGTGTTGGACCACAGACGCAATCAAAGAGCCAGACGCTTTAAAGTCATCTTCAGAAGCGTCCTCTAAACTTCTTCTCTCTTCTGCTGCGAACTCCTCAAGTTCCCTTTTTTTCTTTTTCTTTTTCGAAGACAATACGACCTTGGTCGCGGCACCAACCGCAGTTCCGATTGCCGTCATGATAATTGCTATAGTCTCTGGTCCCATACGTTGTTGACTTCGCTCACCCGAATTGATAAAATAAGTTATGGTTTCTAAACTACTGGCTCTAGCGACGCTCTCCATCTGCGTAGCATGCGATCAGTCTGCTGGAGAATCGATGGAAGAGCCTGGATACTCCGAGGTCGTTTCCGTGTTCTTTCAAAACAAAATGGATGGCGACCAAGACATTATTGACGACGCAGAGTTTTTGATCGGGATGTCAATCGAAGAAGCTCCCTTCCCAGCTCCAGGAGTTGTCTCCATGTCCTTTGGTATTTATGAGGGATACCTGGGAAGATTGGACTCGTACGACAAATGCACCAAAGTTGGAGAGTCCACACGAGACTCCGTCATTCTGGCGCACGAAATCGCTCACGCACTTGGCGCAGAGCACTCTGAGGATCCAGAGAATCTGATGGCCCCAGCTCCACCAGTCGATCCCGAAGTCACTATAAATCAGGTCAAAACCATGAGAGCTGGGGCGTTTGTTCTTCAAAGCTGCCTAAACGGCGCCGATTGACACATATGTAAACTCATCAGATGCGCTATAGCTAATAATACCAAACGGATCGCCGGCATTGAAAGCGACGGTTGTTCCTATAGTTCCAGCTTTGAAGTTTTGAATTGGACCAGGGTCGGAGGATTCTCTGGCCCATTCATTTTGCAGATTCCAAGCGGCAATCCCACTATGAGAGTCATTAAACAGCGTGTCGGACGAGCCTCCAAGTGAGTAAGCAACTCCACCAAAGCAAAACATTTCATTTCCAGTTCTCGCGGCTGGAGCAGACCCGGCCAATTCAAAATAACCAAACGCCTGAACATAACGATCGAGCCCTGAAGATCCTGTTACAAACAGCCCTCCATCCCATGAATCAATGGCCGGAAAGTCTGGCACCAAAACCGTGTTGTAAGACGCAGAAACGACCTCTCCAGTGTTTGAAGAGTTGTCGTCCAAAATATCCAGATTGACCTTCCATTTAGTTGAGGAAGTGGCTCCAAACAAATAAACTGAGGCCCCGACCTGATATCCAGATAGATCCGTCAGGGCAGATGGTAATTGACCAACGTTGGAATGAACAACTCCAGTATCCAAGTCCATCGCCTGAATCGCCGACTGATTAGTTCCGGCCGCGTTTGTTCCGCCAATAAAATAAATAAGAGAACCTTTTATTCCAACGTTATAATCTCTCAACACCGGCCCAGAAGATCTGACTCCCCAAGGAACCCCAACTCCTCCATGATGGACCTGCTGACTACCAATGGAGTAGATTTGCGAATCTATTTGGTTCGGCGATGCACTATCATCTGCCCCAGGAAGAACGTATGCCATCTCCTCCCCCTTGTTGTCGGAAAGTACAATAACTTTATGCTTCGCCCTTGAAGCTGGAAGATCCAAAAGAGGCTGGGAGGTGTTGCTTTGGGGCCAATAAACCTCACACTCACTCATGTAGTTTCCAGAGTTATCGATTCCCCCAACAATAATGATGCCATCTGCAAACCTTGCCGCACCAAACCTAGTTCTTGCGTTAATCAAATTCCCATACGACGAATTTGTTCCAAACCCCAAAAGAGAAATTTTGGGGTTTGAAGACAAAATGCAGGCGCCTGGCCCCGAAGAGCTTTGCACTCCAGACAAGTCAACCGCATACGCTTGGGTTTGTGGATTAACATCAACATCATATCCACCAAACGTATAAAAGACGCCCCCCACAAGCCCCCAGGAGACTCCTCTTCTACAAGAAGCCTTTCCTCTTGGCATTGCCGTCCAATCCTGACTATGGATTGAAAACGTTGTGTGTTTGGTTCCTATATACGGCCTCTCGTTTGAGAAAGTAAACCGCCAATAGTCCCCACAGAGCAAATGAATAAGTCCATTTTCATAAAAACACGCAGGCTTCCCTCGAAGGCTTTGATATGGTGAGTCCTGCAGAATAGTCCAGGAAGATGACGTTATATTATACCTCTGGCAATCAACAGAAACCACCATGCTCACAAGAGGTGGATTGTGCGAATCTAGCCTATTGGTGCCTCCCATAACATAAATGTCATCACCAACAATTGTTGCATTAGGAATTGAGACCGCAACAAACTCTGCTGGAAGTTGAGTAAGCAAATCCCAGGCGTCCGAAGCTTCGTCGTATCGATGAACATTGTCCGTTGGGGTAAAGGACGCGTCTCTCGACCCTCCAACATGATACAAAAAGCGTCCGTCTTCGGACAGTAGCAAAGTTCCAAAAGCTACTCCGTCTGGGAGACTCGCCGCATTCGATAGCCACGTCTCAGAGACTGTATCGAATCTTCTGACAGTGTTGAATACGGAGGTTCCGTCTGTACCGCCCACAACATAAATAATCGCCCCACGAGCCACACAGGCGCATCCCGCAAGTGTAGCGCTCATGGCGGGTAGGGTGAACCACGTGTCCGTTGTCGTGTCGTATCTCAAAGTGTGAGAGTAATACGTGATTCCAGGAGAAACTCCGGACATGCCACCGAACGCGTAAATGTTGCTATTGACCTGGGCCGATCCTCCATAACCAAACGCCGTTGCTGGAGAGGTCTTTCCTCCAGCTCCACTTGAAGAAGCGGTCTCTGTTGTCACGAAGTTTGCAAAGGCGTTGTTAATCTCTGACAATGAGATTGTGATAGGGCTTTGGCCAGAAATCCCAAAGACACTAGGGGTTGTTCCTGCGCCAGTTCCTAGCGCCGTTCCGACATTCACGTACCCAGAAACACCAACATTCGTCGAGTTCCTTCTGACAGTCGGGCCGAAAACAATAACCTCATAATCGGCAGGGTCGGTGCTAGCGGCGGTTTGACCAAGAAGCGTTGTGTCAATAACAACAACGTTCTCTCCGGAAACCCACTGAACCTGGAGAATAGGTAGCCCAACATCGGAATGCACAGCACTCGGAGACTTCATGTACGGGACGACATACCTCCCAGCATGACTTACTCCGGCTTCACACAAGCTGTCGATAACAAGAGTGATCGTCGAGCCAAGAATGTCCACAGAGTCTGGAGAGCCTAACTCCCCAATATAATTCATTCTACCAAGGTACTCGGGCGCTCCAGTTCTTGCATTGACAAGAATTGTGTTGTCAGAACTATGAAGCATTGGGCCCTCAACAACATGCAGGGTAACTTCATAACTCACAGCAGAGGAGTTTTCGAATTGCACATTCTGGCAATAGGCAAAGTCTCCATTGATGTCAAGAACGTTCCCTAGCCCATCAGTCGCCAGACTCGAACCAGTCAAGGAAATCTGGTCATTGCCAGGAGACAGCAGCGAAATTGCGGAGTCAAAAATTCCCTCACTGTTATATACCCTAGCAATGGTGCTTTTTTGCTGGTCGTCCAAGAACTCAAAGAATCTATCCTTGAGATCCTCGACTCCAGGTAGCTTGCCGTTGGTAAATGAGACGAATGGTTTTCCTGTGTTGCTCATAGTGATCCTTATGCTGGGAAGACTCTTGTCTCGCCATTCAGCCCAATGTAAATATTGTCTCCCGGAAGCGGAAGGGCTTCGAAGCTTTGAACGGAAAGGCTTGTTCCTGTATCCGCATAGATTCCACAAAGGCCATCGTTTTGGATAGACGGATCCGCCGCTTCAAGAACCTTTTGTTCATTCACAAACAATTCGATAACTGTTTCGTGGATATGCACCCTAAGATCCACATCAAACCCGGAGTTCAAAAAGATTCCAAGGGATTCAAGAGTTCCCGACGCTAATGTAACTCCATTACTCACGATTCTTGCAGTATCAAGAGCAGAAACTAAAGCCTCAACACCAGAGCCGGAAGAATTGCTTCGCGCCAAAATTCCGAACTCTGAGTTTCCAGTAAATTGCACCACAGTTTTGAGAATACTGTTCGCAAGGTCACTTCGTTCATCCGGAACCATAATTCTGGACGTTGGCCCTCCTGGAATCGACATTACCCTAGCGCCCGCATCAATCGAGAACGTTCCAGATTGAGCCTGCCATCCTTGACTCAAATCATTAAAGTAGTCAACGAAGTCAACCCATGTTAATGTAATCCTCTCTCCAGAAGCTCTCCATTTTTGGACAATCTTAGTCAGAAGGATTCTGTCGTATTTTTTTGTTGGGTCGTCTATCAGAATTTGAGACTCGCGACGACCATCCACAGACATCATGATAATGTCGTTGAGGCTGTTTTCGCCAAGGACCCACCTGTCATCGAACCAGTCGAATTCGAAAGCTCTTACGCCGGCCACTACGTTCAAAACCTCTACAATAGAACCAGAGGCCCCTCTGCGCTCCCAGAGGTCGTGGCTGGAGGCAATAACCAAGCGTAAGCGGTCAGGAGCAATTCGAGACAAAATTTCTCGTTCAGAGATCTGATCCCAACCATATGTGAGAGGCAAGATACCAACATTTTCGTCAGAGATTTTGTTGACATTTGCCAAAGTTCCAAGACTCAGAATTCTTGAGTTCTGATTAATTCTAACTTGCTCTGGGCCCTCACAATATCTCTTCCAGAACAATCCTCCATTAGAGAAATCAGTATCTCTCAAGCTCTGAATATGAGCGTCGTAAATTCTATTTGAGGAATACGCGGAGTCGTCGCTAACATAGCCGGCGCAAGAAACCTGACTTCCAGAAGTCATGGGGTTTCCAGCCATATCGACGATACCAAGACTTGCGGCCGCCTCTCCTTCTCCCCACGTCGCGTCGCCCCATTCTACCGACCATGTTGCATCAGCCATTCAAAAACTCCTTATACTGCTGGTTGAATAACGAATCCAGGGATGTGATAAAGCATTCTCACACCAACATGGTTTCCGTTGTTATATATCGTACCGTCGAACGTCTGAGTTCCTACCAAAGCTGTAGACGGATCAAAGTCTACAGTAGTTGTTGCCGTTCCGCCAAGCGATCCATCGTCAACTTCAGATTCCGTCGAGCCTCCGTTGTAATATGCGGCGGGGTTGATGTTTTGATCCCCATAGGCGCCGGGCGCCGTATCATCATCAAACGCCAACGCAGATGCTCCGCCATCAAACTCGATGGTGATAAATACTCTAGAGCTGGGAGCAATCGAAACGCCAGACGGCGCGTCTACATCAACCCAACCTAAAGATGTTCCAGTCGTTTGTCCAATATCCTGCCAGACGGCGCCGTTGAAGTTGTTATCCGCAGTTCCTCCGGTCGCAATCTCAAGTCTATAATCCGATCCGGAGACGTGAGTATCATAGTTTACACTTGCGCTAAGAACTTCCATTCCCAGCAAGTTTGGCGTCGTAAACGAGTTACCAACAAGCAGCGGTGCGGATGACGCTCCTAAGAACAAAGAACCATCTTGTTCTCTTGTTCCGATTCTTCCAACTGGAGTCATGTCGCTGTGGAAGGTTGTCGAAACATAAGAGAACATGAATGACGGAATTCCGAGTTCTGAAGCTGCCACAGACCCCAAGGTTCCTGGGAAGCTGGCGACATCAGAAAATGAGGTTCCAGCTGTCATGACATGAGAACCTTGGCCTCCAGTTAAAAGATAATCAACGTCAGAAGCTTGAGGTTGACTTCCCCATGTAAACGACATTTCAAACGCCCCAGCTTGATGGGCCCATGCAACCCAAAGTCTTCCGGCAGAGGGATCGACGAGCACTCCGTCAGTGCAAACGATGAACTGCTCTTCGTCAGTTCCAGATCCAGTTGTAGAGCCAATGGTGCCAAGCAAAGTCGCGGTGTTATAGTCCCCGTCAGCGGGGCCGCCCTGGTAGATGGCAATAGCGCATTGACCTGCGTGAGTGTCTCCAATACCAAGCCGCAGTCCAGTAATAATGAATGGAGTTGCTGGGAGTCTGGTCAAATCAAACTGGCTAGCTCTAAGCGTTGCGCCAGAAAAACTATTCAACCCAATCATTCGGTTGTCTAGGTTGCCGAAAACTCCAGCAGCTCCTGACGCAGAGTACGACGTCCCTCCTGCGGCCACAGTCGTAAGTTCTTGGACTGTGATTGAGCCACCTGTCGCAACAGCTGTATAGCTGCCAACTCCATCGATTGCAGAAGCTGTGGCGGTAGCGACGGCCGCTGCGGTGACGTTTCCTGCTGGGAGAGTGACTTGGATTCCGGTCAATCCACTAAGCTCTGCAGCATATCCGGACGTTCCGGGATCAAAGCCTGCGCTGCCATGCCTATACCAGACATAATACGTAGAATCTAAAATGAAGTGGTGCCCAACAATCTGAGAGCCCATCCGCCCCAAATCTCTTGCAATCTCTTCCGAGAACTCTTCGTTGATTGGCCCAAAGTCAATGGTTCTCTCGTCTCCAGACGAAGGAATGACAGGGATTAGGCTGGGAGCCTGAACGTCGACCCATAGGTCCGTCGAAGACACGGCACGACCAACCTCAACAATGTACTGGCCAGGTGTAGTGGGTACAGTAACGGTAAGTCCGCCAGAAGGAGACAGATAATACCGTCTCCCAGGAGTTGCGCTAGAAATGGCACCAACAACGAGGCCGTTTTTCACCAAAGAAAACTCTGCGCCAGAAACTACCGAAGCAATAGATAGCCCCAGTACTGCAGAGTCTGCCTGAGTGGTGGCATTGGCCGCAACATATTGGCCAGAACTCAACCTAAGGGGCGTAAACGCAGCGAGTGTACTTCCTGCGGTTTGAGTCTCAATCCTAAGAATCGATTCGAATGAGCCGTCCCCAGCACCAGAACCGCCACCTGCGCCGAAACCAGCGCCCCCTGAAGAAAATCCGTTTGTCATATTCTTTATTCCGTGAGTTCAATGTTTCCGGAGACTTCTCCGACTGGCCCAGTTATGTTGAATCGAAGAAGAACGCGCTGCCCCTCCGTAAGATCGACTGGAGTCAAGAATGTGTAATCTATTGCGTGGACGGAGCCAAATAGCAACGTCGCGGTACCAGTCCCAGCAACACCAATAGTCGTCACTCTGTCTGTTTCGTAGAATTGGAGACTAGTTACTCCGGGGTTGAATTCAGATGTTATACGGACGCTCCCGACCGTTCCCGTGAAAGGTACAGACCAAACACAGTACGTTCTGGGAGTACTTGATTGAGAGACCTCTGCGATGAATCCCCCAAATGAAACCCAGCAATCCGTCGAGCTTGTCGACCTATCGAATGAAAACGATTCATAGTGGACCAAAGATGAGCCCCCTCCTCCCTGAACCGACCACCCAGTATTTCCCGTTGTTGTAGATTTGATATAGGACTGTCCAGCAGACTCATCAATATACCAACTACCTCGACCTCGCGTCAGAACTCCCTCTGGGCTCCCAGATCCTGAGCTAATCGTGATTCCAGATCCAATATAAAGCTCACTAGTTTGTAGCGGCTGGTACGCGCTATTAGCTTCGTTTCTAACAACAAGTCTCGAGCCGTTGTAAAACATAAGCCCATGGCTTGCGCTTGCGGTATCGTTTGTTCCAATTCTGAGCCCAGCTCTAATAGTTGGGATATCGATTCCTCCAGTTGCGGTAACTTCAAGCCTTCCGTCTGTTTGGGCTTCGAGGGCACAAACTTCGACACCTCCCTGTCTAAGAGATAGACTAGGCTCCAGACCTGACGTTGATCCTCCATCGACCCCAAGGATATGTGATGCTGCGCCAGTTCCAAACACAGAACTAGATACTCCAAGAACGCCAAACGACGTCGCGTCGGCGGTCAAAACAAAAGTTTCAGTCGAGTGTTCGTATAGAAGAATGCCTACATCGACGTCCGCTGGAGACCCAAACAGAACTCTGCTGGAGACTGTCGATTGAATTTGGATGTCGTTGGTATCGACTGCGCTATCACCAACTGCAATACCAGTCCCAACAACATCAGACCCAGACGCTCCCGCAAACCCGGCATTTTCCGCACATTCAAACCCGCCAATCATGGACATGAATGTTCCGAGCTGACCAGCGCCAGCAGTCCCCTCAAAGAACGCAGCCACATTCAAAAGGGCTGTATCAACTTCCTCTCCCCACTGAGAAGTTACATAAGTGTCAGTCTCCGCGGCAGTTCTGGCAACGGCATTGCTTTTAACTCCAGAGAAAACGGCTGCTGCGCCATAAACTGTAGAGCCATCAGTTAGAATATTTGGCATTTAGGTCACCGTTATCGTGTAAGTTTGTCCAGAAATCTGATCGGTTGTCACCAGCCAAACCTCGTTTTTCACAACTTCTAAAACGGACAGAATTACAAGTCCGTTATCAGAAGTATATCTAGTTACATCCCTAGATTGCGGATTGTCTCTAATATTTTCAGAAAAGGATAAGTTCATCCTGTTTCTTCCAACGGAAAGCGCCCCGTCTAAAACGGGAATGTTCCCAACTCCAGTAAACGAGAATGAATTTAGTCCAGGATTTACAGCGTTGCCATACTCGTCTTGAACTACGTTTGTCGCCCGAACAATATATGGTGCACCAATTCTGAGTTCTGAGACCCACAACGAAAGGACCGTGCCATCATCAGATAACTCCGAACGACTGTAAAAACTGGAGGGAACTCCTGGGTCGGTCGATGTTATAGAAAGCGCTCCTGGTGCCGTCGCCCATGTCTCAGACATAGCGGAATCGAATGTAACCCGCAAAACCCTCTCTTCCTCAAACATCATTGAGCTGAGAACGGTTGGGAGGTCTGCGATACCAACAAATTCCGATACATACGTTGAGCCGCCGTTCCCAACTACGTCGAAAAGTCCACGGGCCTCCAGCAAATGAAGGCCGGAGTTAGTCATCTTTCCTGCGCTAGAAATACCAAGAATTGTACTCCTATAAAACCCATCACCATCTTGTACTGGGCTAGAAGATGTGATCGGAATTCTTCTTCCTGTATTTCTGCTTGCGGAATAAAAGTTACCTGGATCAGATAACTCTAGCAATTGCATCGGCTCAGAAAAAACAATCGTAATGGTTGAGTTTGTTGTGGCAACGGCGGAGTTAATGGAAGGGTCGTCTCCTACACCAACAAACCTTGCGCTCGTGTATTCAAAATTAAGAACTTCAAGCCCTGCGTTAGTCAACTGTTGAGACACGTCAATCTCATACTCTTGCCCTCCCAGCATGTTAATCGGAAGGGAGATTTCTACAGATGATGGAGTGACAACAGAAACGGTGGAGCTTGAGAAGCTCGGGATTGCTGGGGACACGGAATAGTTGGAAATGTCGGTAAGTTCAACATCAGGGTTCATAGCCTGATCAAACAAAACGGCAATTCTTGTACTGCTCTCTGAAGATGCCGAAAGTACTCGTGGTAGCGACATTCCCTTATCCTTTACTTGGGTCGATGACAGTAATATTTAGAGTTCCTATTACAGGAAGCTCTCTTCCGTCAAGCTTCAAATCTTGAGTTGGGGAGTTTATGGTAACGGTTTTGATGTTCGCAGATATCTTATGAATCTCATGATCGATTCTGGAGACGGAAATCAAATCTGCAAACTCCCAAATCCAATTGCCGCTAGAGTCTTTCGCATCCGGCTGGAAGATGGTTCGTAGATTATTCTCAACCTCCTGTCGAGTTACGTTCTTCGCATAAACAATCGCATCAATATCTATACTCCTGGGCTCAAAGTTTATAGCAACGACTCTGTGATTAGAGACCAGTCTAGCTTTGATTGCTGGAGAGACGGTCTTGTCCCCATTGAAAAACGTAGCCAAATCATCAAGCTCATTTTGAGTAGCTACAGATCCTCCAGAAGGCATTACAACCAAGCCAATTGTTTTTGGGCCATAAGCTTCTTCAATCGCGAAAGCTCTTGCAAATGGGCTAGAGCCCTCGGAGTCTTGATACCTCACCGTTAGCGGAGGCAGGTCATCAGCAGAGACCGCAACGCCCTTCGTTTGGTTCATCCTTGCGGCAAGTTGCTTGGCCCTTTGCAAGGACTGCTCGGTACCGCCTTCCTGAGCGCTCCAGCCAATAGCCTGCCTAGGGTTCCAAGTTCTATTCACATAAACCAGAGAACTTAGATCCTTCACTATGGACGATGGACCAACGTTACCGTCCTCAGAGGCACCATATCTATACGTCCAAACAAGGTTCGAAACTCCGAAGTTTGGAACTGCCCCTGTCGTTCCATTCCCAAACAAAACTAACCCAGAAGCATCTTCGCCAGTAAGCTCAACAACATAGTGTTGATCTGTTGGGGAACTAGAGAGAAAGTCAGAAACCCTTTCCCAAACTACTCCATCAACAAGAAGCTCGTCGTTTCCATCATCAATAAAATTGGATTTAGAACCAGAGAATGTTTGGTTAGAAGTTCCATCGCTAGAGCCTAATGGGGAGTCGACAAACTCCCTACCCTGAGTAACTGAGCATTTGATGTACTGCTTGCCCTCAACCATCCGAATATATCTCATGGTAGGTCCGGATGACGGAGCTTCAATCCAACGAAACCTCATCCAGTACCCTTCAACCCCCTGAAGCTCGGTCTTCACCCAGTTTTGGCTAGAGGATTGAGGAAGCGTCCAAGACAACTCATCATCAACACCAACATACAAATCTCCGACTCCACTAGATGTTACCAAGCCAGATAGAGGTTCCCACTCGGAACCGACCGTATAATCGCTGGCAACCTGGCTGGGGAAGGCTTGGCCGATAAGCCCAACCTCAACAACATTTTGTAGACCATCCCAGAATACCGTTCCGTCTTCATAGTCGAGAGTTGAGTTCAAACGTACCCGAATGATGGTGCCGTTTCTATTTTCTTCTCCAAGATAGCTGTTGACCACAAATCTGATTCTGGACCCAATATGAACAGCGGTATCAGGTCGAGCCCTAACAGTATCCCCGTTATAGTACTCCCAAACTCCAAACCCAGAGTCAGGAACGGTTTCGTTCGAGACAAACATGTCCAAACGATCCCACATGACTGAGTCATGACAAAAATATAAGGAGTCTCCAGTCGTTGGGGTTCCCCATGGAGTCCAATCTGTTGTGGGTGTCGTTGGCGTGTTACACGAAGCCGTTCTGTTCGTCCAGATATCGTCCTCGGTCGAAAACACAGAACTAAAGAGTTCCGTCTCAGAGGATGAGACTGTATCGTCTGCTTGGAAATATGACGTACTTCCAGTAACCGAGTCTCTCTCTGTAGAGAATTGAGCGCCAGCGGGAGCAATAACTCTAGGGGTGTTGATGGGGCCAGAAAGCTCTAGCACCAAACTAGCCTTAGCAGGCTGGGCGCTACGGAGCTGGTAACCCTGACTCTTCAAAAGGGCGCGGACGGACTCAACAAGCCTAGCGGTAGAAAGCACGGACTCTTGAGCCACGACATCCAAAAGAACGTTATGTTCATGAGTCGCAATAGCGAACGCTCTTAGAAGCTGTATACTTGGCTCAAATTCGCTCTCGTCAGATAATTCAGGAACATTAGCTCTCTTGAACTCCAAAAGAGCCTCAAGAATCTCTGGGTAATAAATACCGAACTTGAAGTCTGGAACCTCTACGATTTCTTGTGTCATGATACTCCTACGTAGTAGTGTTGAGTTCCACCTGAATGTTCTCAGGCTTGTCGGCTTCGATGTTGTGATACGAAAAACTAATGTTTACTGAGCCAGAGCCATCGAAAACAAAATTCATTGAACCTTGAATTAGCCTATACCTGTGCTGTCTATCAAAGTCTCTAAAGATTGCCTCCAGCTTTCGTCTTACCAAAGCTCTAAACATGATGTCGTCCATTTCAAAAATGGCCTCGTCAATATCAACGCTAGGTTGCTGGAATGCATTAGTGTTTGAGTTAGACATCACAGCAAGAGATATGATCTTGAAATCATTCTCCGATCCGGAAATAAGACTCAACCTCCCAAGGCCGTTTCTCGAAATAGGAAGCGCAAGCCCAGCTCTTCTTTCTGAGGGCTTTCTTACATCTTCAGTTTCGAATTCTTTCTTTAAACTTGCCATGGGGGACCTTTCAAGTTACGGGATTCCCTTTTTAGTCTAGAGGACACGAAGGGATATCAAACAATGGCGGCAGAGGGATGCTGGGAAGGGCAGGAAGGGGAAGAGCGGGAAGAGGCGGAAGCCAAAGGGGGAGGCTTGGGATGCCAGGAAGGTCCGGAAGAGATGGAAGGGGCGGCAGAGGGATGCTGGGAAGGGCAGGAAGAGGAAGAGCGGGAAGAGGCGGAAGCCAAAGAGGAAGGCTTGGGAATTTACACTTTGACATCCCCTGCCACCTAGCTAATCAAACCAAGATTCGACAAGGCCGTTATTAACGTTTCTAGAGTTCCTGGAATGTCACCATCGTCATAAACAACGGCCGGAGCTGGTATGGGAGCGTTCCCCCCAAATCCGACGTCCCCAGAGACGCTCAAGTCCCCAGCAAGAACAATCGCTACCGCTTCTTCAATCGCTCTTGCAAACTCATCTGCAACCATCTGAGACTTATCCTCATCCTCCGAGGATTCCATGGCATCAAAAACTTCTAAATACTTATCTGAGAGTTGTGTTGGCATATCAAACCTATGTCGCGGCGATGACGTTCAGAACGCCTAGTTGGGCCAGCCATGTAGGAAGTCCAGGAATTGAGATGTTGGCATTCGTGATACTTGTCATCGACACACCCGTTGGCGTAGCCGCATGGAACGCTGCGCACAAGCCTCCGACATTCACTGGGATTTGATCCAAACCACTAAAGTGCAACCCATTATTAAACACATGATCCGTCCCCATAAATGTTATGGGTCCCTGAGACTGAAACGAGATTCCAGCTTCGTTCATGATGATTGCGTTGCCATGAGCGTCGACCAAGGAAATCCCCTCCTCAGAGAGGACGACTCGATGCTGGTGAGAGTTCATCACTGTGACCTCTCCATTATCTCCGTTCATATAAAACAACCCTCCAGAGGCGTCCTGACAAATAAAACTTCCCGTCTTATCAAAGCTCCAAAATGCAGTCTTCTTATCATCCTCAGGCCCTCCAGCCCAAGTCATCTGAATCTGCTCGTCTCCCGTAGTATCGTCAAAAAGCATGACGTGACCCTTCGGTGTCTTGAACCCCCTTCTCTTTCCGTAGTTCTTATCTGTGAACTCAGAGCCAATAGCGTTGGGGTTATCGGCGTCTTCATCTGTGTTCAAGGTCGTTCCCGTCCAGCGAACATGCAAGCTTGTGATGCTTGATTGATGCTGGAAGAGATCCTCGCTAGTTCCCAGAGTCGCTAAAACGGTTACCTGCTGCCCTACATCGGGAATTGCAAACCATCCCCACAAAAGCGCCGGCTCAATCCATCCAGGCAACTCCTGCTGTTCGTCCCCTAGTAGGGCAGCGCAGGTAACCTTGATACGGCCTCTTTTCTCGGGGTCATCCGAGTTAGAAACCGTAGCAAAAAATGTTCTCTCATCTGGTGCGCTAAGCATAGACAGTCTCCTTAGAGGTTGGAGATTCCAACCGTAAATTCACTCGAAGACGTTTTCACAACCTTCCGGCCGCTCCATCGAACTTCATATCCATCCTGGGATGAAACTTTATGGTTTACATTTGTGAAGTAATAGTCACCACTCCACATCACCCCAAGACCCTCCATGCCGTGCACTTGCATAGCTCTAAGAGTTTCCACTCCGGGGCCCCTAACGGTACCGCCTCCTGAGAAATAATCTCTATGATGTTCTTGATACCACTTCTCAGCCCACTCCTTGACGTGGGCGGCGGTCTGAAACTGCCTATCAGCAATAACCTTTACGGCGACGTTTCCAAAGCTCAAGGAAACTTCAGAAGAGTCTCCAGGAGGTTGCTCAATGCTGTCGTCAACAATCCCAGTAAATTCCATAGAACTCTCTGCTGGGTCACCCACAATACCGAACGTTTCCAGGTTCCCAGTTTTGTAGTTCTTGACCTGAACGCTTAGGTTTGTTGGCCCCTCTCCCATGAGCTGCTCTCCCTCAAACGATAGGAGAGTTGTGGCTGAGGATCCTGACCACTTCCCAACTTCAGACTCCCCATCCGTAATTGAGTCATATCTAAACGTGTACTTTCTATCCTGAATTTCGGATATGAAATCAGGATCTTTCAAATGCAGAGTCCAATATGTTTCGTCCTCTTCCATATCAACCCAAAACAGCCAAATAAGTTCATTGGCAATTCCTGCAACAAACGTATAGTCAGTCATTCCGACCTTTTGAATAATGCCAGCGGGGCCAATAATGTTGTTGGGAGTTTCGTCAACATCGACGCCAAAACTATATTCCTCAGCCTTATCTGCCACAACATCTGAGTAAAACGTGTCCTCACCCCAAGACTTTCCCTTGAATGCAGGCGCTCCGCGAACCTTCTTCTTATGCTCCCTCTCCTTCTTCTTTTGAGCCTCTTTCTCCGACAAAAATGGCTTCAATTCATCAGACGAGTCCGGAGCGTTACGCATCAAAAGTCTGTCGGCAGAGTATGCAACTACCTCAATCGTTCTCATGCCATCGCTGGGAAAGTATGGCCTAGTCTTCTCAATAATGGCTGCGCCAATGTATTCCAAGTCCCCAAACCCAATCCATAGCTTGATTATGTTTCCGGGCTGAAAAAGTTTTTGGTCAGAAATCACGGAGTTGGGGTTTGAAACCTGCAACTTCATCATGTCAGCTATGTTGTCAGCCGAATCATACTCAACACTTTGAATAAGGCGAGTTATGTTGTCATCAATTTTGTTATTGTTGATGGAGATGACAAAGCTTGGAGCCATGTCTCCGGAGCCGGAGCCGCCTGAACCTAATACTGACATATTCTATAACCCTGAACTTTATGTTGTGGTGTACCTCAAGCTGGGCTCTCTGCGCGCAGAGCGAGCGCGCTCATGGTTGACCTTTTGTGGATTAGATCTTCTTTTGTGAATGTTTTTCAAAGCTAAAGAGCTAGGTTGTTTTTTAGCAGTCCGAATAGAGCCGCCTCTTGCTGGGAGTTTCACAATGTCACCGGGCTGAAGTTGCAAGTGTTGAGGATGATTTTGCCTCAGGTGAACCCCCAGCATTGGATCTCCATACTCGCTCATCGCAAGCATCTCAAACGTATCTCCGACTTTCGAGAAGTGATATCTCGTGTCGAAGTTATCAACATCATCCAGAGAAAATGGCACATACTTTTCAAGAACGATCTGTACAGTCGCCCCCTGCATCGAACCAAGAAATCCTGGTTTATCATAGGCGACAGATACGCTCTTGACGATGCAACTTTCCATTTTTGCATGTTGATCAAGACCAACCCAGAAATAACAAATTGGAGGTCGCCCTAGGTCATTATCTTTTCTACACCAAGACTTCAGAGTTTGAACTTTAGCCTCAACCTCCATCAACGCAAAAACGGCATAGAAGCGAGCTTGAAACGTGATGGTCTCAACCTGACCATGAAGAAACTGCCGGACAGGATCCTGTTTATTCAACGCAAACGCATCTGCGTAAACAGACCCAACAGTTTCGGTTACGTTCTCTGGCTCCCATGGTCCATAGAGCATAGCGTCTTTTGAAACGATGTCGGTGTTCAGCAAAAACCAACTCTTGGTTTTGGGAAGAAGTGCCCCAATGACCTTTCTATTGCCAAGAAGCTGGGAGGCCATTTGGCTTCCGAACTTCGTCTTGCCTTGGTGCCCTGGATTCGAAAACGCAAGAGAATTCAGCATCTTCGAAACAATGAAGTCTATTGCTTGTGCCATTTAGCTACCTACCCTTCCCTGCTCTGCCGCTGTACGTCTGACGAATGGAGGTGTTTTGAACCCCATTCTATCCGACAAGTCCTGCTGGTGTTTGGCTTGATTTCTAGCAACCTTCTTGCCATCAAGATGCAAATTCGTCTCACAGCCCTTATCCTCTTTTCTTTTTCCTCTGGCGTTAGACTCCCTCTGTATATCCAACTCCTCGTTTCTTCTTTTATTTTCATTTTCACGATCGAGTTCAAACTTCGCATCCTTGAACTCCTGAGCCCTCTTTACCTTATCCAAAATAGACAACCCGCCCTCAATAGCTGCGTCTTTGACGGCTCCAGGTCCAATGCCACTAACGAGATCGCCTGCCTTTTTCGTTTTTAGTACATCAAGCTGAACTCCATTTTCTCCAAAATCCCTAAGGGCCGTTGCAGCATCCCTAAGTCCACCTCCTCCAGTCAAGAATTCAATACCTGGAATTTGCATGATGGAGTCGAGTAGCGCAGCAATCGTCGACGCAGCCAACCTAATCGGGAGAATCAAAGCGTTGCCAATGAATTGAGCAAGTTTACCTAGCCCCAAAAGGATGTCCCCAGCAAAAAGAGATTGGATAATTCCGCGCAAATCTCTCATCGTTCCAGAGACTGTTTTGATAGAAGTAGTCAAGACCTTCAGAAATACATTTGTGACAAGAGCTGCCGTAACCATAATTAGAGCGCCTATGATTTGCCAATCTCCATTAAACTCACCAAAGGTGGCGTTCCACAACGCCCCAAACTCATTAATAGCCTCTCTAAGGGCGCTGAACGCTTCGAGCCCACTATCTCTAACAGATGGCCAGATGACCGAAGCTCCAAACATCAAACCCTGCCACAGCGGAACAAGAACGTTCTGGTACACGTCCATGGCTGCAACCTTGATGGCTCCCCATGTTCGAATGGCCCATTGCATGAACGACTCATTCTCGTTTCTCATGGCAAAGTACGCAGCGGCAATCAACCCTACGGCGACAAGTACCGGCCAGAACGCGGCGGATACGGCCGTGGCCAACGCGGATACTGCGGGGATGACAACGGTAGCCACAATGAACGCAATACCCAAAAGTGCCGCAATTACCGGAACGGAGGCAACAGTTAGCGCGCCCATTATCGTAACCACCTTGCCAAGAGTTCTCGCGCCGCTCTCTCCCAATGCAGAGCTGAATTTAGAAGAGAAGGACTGAACGGCATTACTTAGAGCCTCGAACCCATTCTTGATCGATTCAATCCCATCCCTAACGCCCTGAGCAAAGAGTACTGTGTTCTTACTAAGCCCAAGTCTTTTCGCGATGTCTTCTGGGGACTCGTCGAGATCCTTGCTCAGCGCAGACCAAGCGGAGTTGAAGTCCTGGATGCTGGAGACGAATGGAGCCAAGAAACTTCCGTCCATCCCTTGAAACTGATCCAAGAAACTAATGACGGCGACGCTTCTTGCAGAGTTTAGAAGCGTGATTTGCCCAATCATCGACGCCATAGCAAGCTTTGCTCTTCTAGCCGCAGAGCCCGCGGAATTCTCTCTCACATCTGAAAGCAAAGAGTCGACATTGCTACCACCGCCTCCAGAAGCTCTGCTATCGTTGGCGGCTCTAAGCCTTACGAACGCTCTGGATCCCCTACGACCAAGAACCTCCGTCTCCATTTTCAATCTATCGTTTGGATCCTTGATATGAGCAAATGCCGACGACAGTTTACCCACCAACTTAGATGTTCCAATAAAGTTTCCCTGGGTGTCCATCAACTGAATGTTGAACTTCTTTAGGAATTTTCCAGCCTTTTCAGTAGGCTTGATGATGGTTCTGAACATGTTGTCCAGGGCCGTTCCTGCCATAGAGCCAGTTAAACCCCTATCAGCAAGAATACCCAACGTCGAGGCAAGCTCATCCACAGGCATACCGAGGCTAGCGGCCTGGCCAGCGGAATACCTAAACGCATTACCTAATTGAAGAATGTCGGTTGTTGCATTCGCACTAACATGGGACAGCGTGTCTGCAACCATGCCCGCCTTATCCGCGTCTAAACCAAAGGTCCTAAGCGTTGTTGCAACAATCTTCGCAGACTGACCTAACTTCAAGTTTTCTGCGGCAGCCATGCTAGCAACGGCCCCAATAGCACTGATCTGTTCAGCCTGAGAGAATCCTGCACGAGCCAAATCCTCTAAGCCGCCGGCGGCCTCTGTTGCCGTGAATTTCGTGGCAGAAGCAAGTCTAAGCGCCTCCTCCCTCTGTGCCTTTAGCTCCACTCTCGTAGAGCCAGAGACAGAGCCGAGACTAGCCATGGCATTATCAAACTTGAAGTATTCCTCAGCGGCTCCCTTGGCAACCAGGGCCAAAGGGGCCGTTATGAGGCCGAGGCCGCTAAGAGCAATCGTAGCTCCTCCAGCGGCCCGGCCCATCTTTCCGGCTCGACTTTGCAAGGAGCCAAAGGCACGGGATGTTCTTTGCATTCCAGCAACGGCATTTCTGGAGTTGAACTCCAAAACGCCACCTAGACCAATTCTCTCAAATCCCATACTCTCATGCCCTTAATTCAAAGCGGCTTTCCTTTTGGATCGGACTGCCGAGCCTCTTGCTCCATAGCCTCCAAAAGCTTCTCTAGCAGGAAGTTTCTCTTCTTGATCGATAGGTCTTCCATGCTCATTGTGAATCCGCCCTTGCCATAGTAGGCTAGGGCGAACTCTTCTTCCCAGACCTCCTCGCTCGATCTTACTGGGAAGAATCTTCGAAAAAATCCGGATAAATCCAAGGAACGGATGTGACAAACGTTCTTCCGTCTCTACCCTCCTCCTTATCAAGGACTTCAATCTCCATGTTCAGCCCAGAATGATTCTTTTCCATGAGCTTACCAATTCTTGAAATGTCCTTCTTGGAGACATCGTAAAGATCTCTCGTGTAAAAGTCCGTGACTTTATGACCCTGTTCACCGTCCAGCTCTGGAGAGCCTTTGATGGCCCCAGCAATCGTAGACAAGTTGGTTCCGCTTGGGCTATCAAACTCAAGAAGTTCAGCAGTTCTCCACAAAGAGGGTCCTACAAGAAAAGAGCGAACCTGCTTTCCCCTAACCATTGCTGGGGAGTCAAGTTTATATTCCCAAGTCGAAACGCTAGAGTCTGGAGTTCCACTAAACGGAAGGTCCGACAAATTACCTGACCACCTGCAAAACCTGTCTTTTTTATATGGAGAAGCCATCTTCATGGAAATCTCCTCATCAATACAGGCCATTCGCATAAGAACGAATGCAGTAAGAATGTCGGTCTCATACATTCCAGAGATGATACTTTCCCTCTCTCCCTGGGTCATTCTCTCCGCATACACGCCAGGCTCTCCCTCTTCCCAGAAGACGTGCCCAGCAATATTCACGCACATGTAAGTCAGCATCAAGCTGATTTTCTTACAAACTTTGGTACCCTCAAGCTTATGAGAGTTTTTCCTAAGCATCTCGGACATCTCATCTTCTTGCAAACCCTTCCAAGGTTTGAAGCCGATGGTTTTGTTATCCGAAAGCCAAAGACCTCTATGCTCACCGAGAGTTACGGGAGGAGCTTCTTTTTCTTTTTCTTTTTCCATTTTAGGATTCTCTTGTTTATGTATCTGGATTGAGCCAGAGAAAAAAATGCGGGCGTTTATGGTACGCCCGCAAAACCAAATTCCTAAACTCTAAACTCTATGCTCCGGAGTCAATGACTCCAGCCTTACCAATGCCGAACTTGACCTGTTCGACGGAGTTCACGATACGCAAAGTAACTTCTGCGTTTAGCTCTCCATTGCTTTGAGTAAACGCAGTGTTATTCTCAGTATCAATCTTGATGACAAGAGAGTCCGACAGAGGGAATGTGTTATCAAGGGCCCTCTTTGCATACTCTGCCTGAAAGAATCCAAGCAACGAACTCCGGATGATTGCCCACTGCAAAGGATCGTTGAGTTCAAAAATGGAGAAGTCAAAAGATTCTCTGAGCACATTAATGTAGTAGCTCATAGTTTCTCGTGAGTGCTTGAATCTCCAGCCAGTATTCGACGTGACGGTTCTATTCCCCCAGATGACAAACTGGCCGTTCTTCTTTCGAAGGACGTTGATACCGCGAGGGTTCAAGAACTCTTCGCTCAAGAGTCTCTCTCCGGTCACGAGTTTTACAATATCCGGAAGAGTTGCCGCAGTACCAGCTCCTGGCTTGTGATATCCAAGGACAGTCGCGGCCATTCCCGTCTCTCGTCCATGAATCATTCCTGTGGTCGAAACAAGTTTCAGGCGACCATCTACTTGAGGGTCGTTGACATATGCGAAACTATGAGCTGAGACGACATAATCGCCCCATGCAGAACGACCCAGGGTTCTGTTGACATGCTCGTCAAGAGCAGACTCCTCAGTGAGGCTCGACGGAACCTCGTATCTCCACTCCTGAGCGCCAACTCTTCCGCTCGAAACAAACGCCGCGCCAGCTTTCTGAACCGCAGTACTCGTTACTCCTGGACAAGCGAATTTCACAAGACCAAGTTGTTTTCCGTTTAGCTGGAGGAAGAGCGACGTGTCTGTATCGTACGCCTGAACGTAGTCATTGTCAGAAACGCCAGCGTGCCCATCTCGGCCACCAGAAAGCTCTTGCTTCGCGACAACATGGAACTCGTCAGAGCCCCCTGCGATATCTGTCGCCATTTGGGAACCGACTGCAACCGTGATGGTATTATGAGTGTTCGACACAATTCGATATACGTTAGTTCCGTTATCGATTTTGTCTGGGTGCAAATACCCACCAACAAGCTCATCGACCGCACCAAGAGGTTTATACTGGACGGTCAAAACATCAGCGGCAGAAAGGGCCGTTCCTCCAGCAGTTACCGTGAATGGCGGAACCCACTTCACAGTAGACGTGAACTCAGAACCGAGAGTTACGGTGCCAAGCGCACCAAAGAGATCAGATACGGCAACACCAGACGTCGCGTCTGCCATTGTGATCGTGATAACCTGCTCAAGATGGCTGGAGGTTGTGGTTCCAATAGCGAAGGTCGGGTCGCCACTACCTGCGGAGCTAACAGAAAAGTCAGCAAGGTCTGCGGTCAGAATCGTAGCAGTTACCGAGAGTGCAGTTCCATACACATTCGCCGGACGAATATTTGCTGGACGAGCACCAAGCCAAAGATCTGTTGCCGTGACATAGTGGTTCGAACTATCATCATTAATGACATCAACCCAGTATCTGTCGGCATCGTCTTCCACAGAAAGATCGTCATACTCTCCCACAAGGCTTCCGTCAAGATAGACGCTCAGAGAGAATTCATTGGTGGGATCTGCGGCGCCGTCTCCAATCTCAAACTTCAAACCTTTACCAGACGCGGTCTCCAAAACAAGATACCATCTGAAATCCGTGGGCGACCCTCCAAGATCGGTGACCATCGTTGCATCAGCCGCAACGGTAAGCACGCCGGCGTCATCGTTAGAAATGACTTGATACCGAGAGTTGGAAACTCCCGACAGTTCAAGATAGGCCCCCGCCCATTGATCCGTATTCCACGTGGAGATGCCAGTATCAAGAGTGGTTTCTGTGAATGGAGACACATCTGCCTCAACGCCAGTTGCGCGCTGGGAACGACCACCCCAGCGTCCGCCGTTCTTAGCGGCCAAAGTTCCAAGTCGAGTTCTGGACGTACGTCTCATGTACAGTGGAACCGTCGATGCAACTTCAGTTCCGTCCGTGACTCTCGCGAGAAGAAGGCCTCCAGCACCACCAGCGAGTCTGAAATAGTGCCTAATACTATCGGGGAGATGCGACTCGGAAATGTATCCACCAGTCTTCTTGATCGCGTCCGACTCATCAAGACACCAAATAAGCTCACCGGGATCGCCCCTTTCGAGCATTCCGGCGTAAGCGCACCATCCGAGTGCTGAGGGTTGAATGGGCTGCTGCGCATCACGCTCTGTGACCTGCGTTCCGGCAGCCTGAATTGGACCAAATTTTCTAGGCATGTTTCAAACCTTTATAGTGTTAGTTGTAGGTTGCCACCAGAGAAGTCAATTCCCTGAAGGCTGTTAGCTGGAACGGCTGCCCGCTCAAAGAATGGAACGTAGATGATCGAGAAATTCGCTTTCGCTGTGCGAAAGTTTTTCGAGTTGGTGCTGGACGATGTGCTAAAGCCACCCAACTTCCTCATTGTGTACTCTGAGTCAGAGCCCCTCATTCGGATAACCTTTTTTTGAGCCCATCTCCTCACGGAGTCAATCAAGAATTCCAAGTCATATTGCTTATCGCATGTTAGCTCGATGGAAAAGTTGATGTCTTTTTGTGAGGGTCCTGGAACAGACCAACCAGAGTTAGTTGCGTTGTCAATAACAACCTCGGTGTCGTTGACCTGATCCTGAACAACCTCCACCTGTACGTTGGTAATATCCAACCCAGGAATTGACGATACTTCTGAATAATCTCTTGAAGTAAGTCTAGCTACAGCAGGAACATACTCGAACTCGATCCACAAAATCTCATTAGTAGCGACTGTCGATGATAAAGATACAACCTGCGTTCCAAGATCGTACCCCAAAAGTATGTTACTCGATTTTTCTGAGTCAGAAGAGAAGTTATAAGCCTCAAGCACATTCGTTATGTTGTAACTGCTTTCAAAACCAAGAGCTTCGGGATCAGAGAGGTCAATGGACGTGGCGTCCGACGGCATTCTATACGCAAAGCGTGCTCTACCCCTGATATTCTCCCTAAGTTCAGGGATAAGGGATTCATAAATCAGGTCATATTCCTCGGAGAGTTTTGACCAATACAGAAGCTTCAGGGTTTTAATGCTGGGGGTCACGCTAGGGTGCAGCGTCCACATATTGATTACAAACGCGATAGTTCTAGACGCAATAGCAAAGGAATTCATGTTCGCCGAAACTTCGGATTCTGAATTCCAATGGGTATCCAAAGTAGCCTCGGTCCACGCGGCTCCATCCCAATACATATCCGTCGTGCCATCCGATACTCGAAACCTTATCTCATATGGCGGCGTGCTAACGAGCGGATCCGGATGCACAGCTGGTCGTGGGTGACGAACCTGAAAGAGTTCCCAGCTAATGGCCGCCTTTGGATTGAAGTTTTTTGTTCTGGCGGTGTATGTTTGTAGGACTCCATACTCGGCCGGTTGGGGCTCTGGAACGCCTTGGGCATCAACTCTTGGAACTTCAAGTCTTCCAAGTTCAGAAATTCTAAGCCCCCCAGTTAGGTCATAATCGTTTCTGCAGGATTCTGCAAACTCGAAGGTTTTAATAAGTCTCTTCATCTTCCAACCATGTCCTTTAGGGTTTTATTGACGGCCTTCCTGAACTCCAACCTAGCCATCTCGATGACCTTCTTGTTTCTGAAAACTTCCTCCATAAACGGCCTACTAGGGATTTTAATCGCCTTTGTGGTTTCTGCAAGTGGATACCAAGTTTGATTCATTCCCCAAAGTTCAGCAGCTCTGCCAGTTAGCTTAGATGGATCCATATCACCCTTAGACACAAGCCATAGGATGTAAAACATGTTTCTCATCTTTTCTGTGACGGCGATAGTTCCCCCATCATGAATAAGCTTTGCTTGAGCATAGAATTTGTTAGTTCTAAGTAACCCAACAAAAAGTTTATCTTTCGACAGAACCTGAGTGCCAATCGCTTTGAAGAGATTTCTTCCAGTATCGGATAGTGGCCTAGAGCCGCTCTTCAAAAGTAATGTCAAGGGAGCGTTGCTTTTAAACGAGGATGAGTTGTTTATAACCTCTTTTACGATTGACCTGGCGATTGCGTCAAAAGCTCTTTTTCTGTGACGCTGAAGCTTTCTTTGAAACTTACGAATTTCATGGGCATCCCCATACTTCTTCCAACCTTTATCCATCGTAAACTTCCAACCATCACTCCTAACAGATCGTCTAGATTTACTCGATGTTTTGAACCTGGCTTTTTTACCCATGGCTGGGAGCCCTATCCATAAAGTGACACTTTAGAAGCGTAGCTCCAAGGCCAGGATAGTGCGCTCTTGGAGAAATTTTAAAAACAATGGAGTTCATTTGCTGAGGGAACGTAGTTCCGGTCCCAATCTCAACAAGCCTATCTCCAATAGACGGAGTCCAACCTCTAAGCTGAGTGTCTAGCACTCTAACTAGAAAGTAGCCCCCCTCATGAGAGACGAGTCCACGAGCGTCAAACGACTCCGACGCAATTGCGTTTCTACCTTTATCCCTATACTCAAGCTGTGCGGGAATGGAAATCCGAGGAGACCTACCAACAATCTGAATCTCCTCCCTCATGTTCTCATCCTCAATCTGACTGGATGCGTCCAGAGGCTCTATAACACACCACAACGGATGAAGAAGTCTTGGCTGAGCCATCTAAAACACCTCGTCAAGAATGCTTCTCGCAGATCCAAAGCCCCATGTCGTTGGAGAATCAATCGCCAAAGGAGATTGGTACTTTTGAATGGTCTCCAAAATAAATGCGTCCTTTGTCAATCCTGAGTTAACATCTTGCCGAGTTGTGCTGTTGTTGGGGTTCGCCCAAGAAAGCTTGTGCTCGTCAGTCTCTTCTTCCACGAGCTGCCCAGTCAACCCAGGAAGATCCGGCAAAGGAGTCGCGACAAGAGATGGCACGATGGGGCTCAGTAATTTTTCAACGATAAGGCGCAAAATCGCATACCGAACCTGCTGGGGAGTGGAATCATCCGCCTCAACAAACCCCCAGCTTCCAGTCGCTTGGTAACGGGCTCTCCCAAGTCCAAAAACCCGACCCTTCTTCATTGACAACTTTGGGCTCCGTCTATCGTCCTGCAAAGACGTTCTTCCGGAATAAGCCACATAATCCGACGCAGGGATTATGGACGAAAACTCCAAATCCTGAAGTTCCGTAATTTCAATGATAGGAACAGTAAAGAACGCAGTGGAGGAATTGTCTCCATCAAAAACGATGGATGTGGTGATGGGCTCAAACCATTGTCCACAAGCCTCGGAAAATACCGACTCCCACAACGCGATAGCCGTGGTTACTTGGGCGTCGCTAATCATTGCGACCGTAATGCCCTCTGCTCTAATATCCGCAATTGTGGTAATCGGCATTTTCTCGTTCCTTTATCGGACTTCTACCCAGTATGAGTATTTTTCGACCTCTACAGGCTCAGAAAACTCAAACGCCCCATCAAGCAATCTTGAGTAGTTGAGTTCGAAGTACTTGTCTTTATAAACGAGCCCACTGTCTTGTTCGCTAACCGAGACAACCACAGCGGACGATCTAACTTCCACAACCCATACCCAATCAGAGTCTGGGAACAAGCTTCTAGCAGAGACGAAGAGGCTGTCAATAAACTCGTCAACAGTCTCCCCGTTTCTGAGATCGATGGACGACTTATAGATCTGTGTTTTTATCTTTTTACTCCCCATCAGAAAGCTCCTCGCTCCACTCAAATACTTCTTCATCTTCAGGCTCTGACTCCAAAAGATCCACATGACACTCTGCGCAAAGCAGAGCACCTTTTGACAGAGGTGTTTCGCACACACACCTCCGAATGCCATCTGGAAGTTCTTTCATCTTCCCAGCAACCTTCTCATCCATCTTCCAAATTTCCGCCATATCCTCATCAGACAGCATGAGCACTTTCTTAGCAGAAATAGCCAAAGATCCGTCCCTACCATCGGGCTCGATGTAAAATGTGGTGAACCTTGCGGGCGTAATATACTTCTTCATTTTCTCACTCTCCGTCGTCGATAGATTCAAGAGTCAAGACCAATTCAGCCTTCTTCATTCCAGACGGGTCAATACCCAGTTCTTCAAGAATGCTTTTGAGTTTTCCAACTTTCATTCCAGAATCCCAATCAACAACCTTCGGTTTTGGAGCTGAAAAGACCTCTTCCATAATCTTGGAGTCATCTTTGTTTTGGGGCTCGCCATCGTCTCGGAGATCGGCGAAAAGGTCGCCATCATCGTCATCGTCATCGTCACTCAACTCAGGAACTTCTAGCTCAGGCGCCGACGAAACGGCCTTTAGTTTAGCTTCTTCTTCGTCTGCCCACTGCTTCTCGATTTTGCTATAGGCCTCTTCTTGTTCCTTACGCCCAAGCTCAGCCTTCTCGTCATCCATACGAGTTTCTCCCCAGCCATCGCCGACCTGAGAGTGCTTCACGATCTTACCTTGCTTAACTCTCGACTTACGAAGTTCTCCGCTATCCGACACAATCTCTCCCTTCTCATCCAACTCTTGAACTTGAAATGAGGGCTTTGGCTTCAGCCAAGCGATGTGTTCTTTATCGGTAACAATTTTGGTTTTACGCAGGAGAAATCTACCAGCCTTATTCAAAATGCTAGTGCCCTTGATTAGAGTTACCTTTGCGCTTTTAGTTCGGGGATCGATCATATTTTTGCCTCGGGGATAAGGTTTTAGAGAAAGAAAAAGGGCGGCATGCCATCGACAATGCCGCCCCAAAGTGTTAAGCTATGAGTAAGTTCTAGCCTTGGCCGATGTTCTTGACCTTCACCACTGCTGCAGGGTTCTGCAACTGGGTGCCAATACGAATATGCATAGCATACTGAAACACATTCTTGAAGATCTCTCGGCCCTCAAGGATGGTGATGTCGAGGCCGACTCCAAGAATGAGGTTTTGCAAGTTACAAAACAACATCTGAGGAAGAGCTTTATACGTGACCTTCACGGTAGCTCCGTCAGCGATAGCGCCAGCGCCGTCTCTGGCGATGGTTCCGGCTGCTGCGTCAACAGTGAAGTCAGTTCCTGCAATGTAACCAGGAGTCGGAACGCCAGCAAGAGTCGTTTCGGTAACGGCAACGATCTCAACGTAGGGAGAGTTCGAAAGCTCAACGGCAGTCGTACCATTCAGTACAACGTGCTCAACGACGGTTGGATTCATGTTCCACAGAGGAACTGGAGTCCTTGTAATGCCAAAGCTGGAAGCGGTTCCGCTTTGAAGGGCCGCGTCGCCACCACCAGTCAGACGCTGGGAAATCTTCTCAACGTACTTGTGATCAAGCTTTCGAGGCAGCAAGAAACGCATCGAAGAGAGGTCTCTTTGGAACTTTTCCGGAAGCTCCTGAATGGCGCTTGAGAAGATCGAAGGCGAAATATTAGCGCCTCCAGCATCAACAATCGTTCCAGCTTCTGCGCGCTTAGCCCAACCATCTTGAAGAGCGAGATACTCGTCCTTAATGAAACCAGAGCCCATCCCACCAAACAGGTCAGAGGCCTGAGCAGCAACGCCAAGGGTATCGCCGACAACGCTAAGTTCTTCCTGATCGCTCGAAAACTGACGAGCAATCATGTTGATGATTCGCTCTTCCTGAGTTTCTCCTTGAAGATTGTGCTTCAGGTATCTCTCGGAGATTTCGATAGGAACGGTAATCTCAGACGGGGTCAGGGCGATTTTCGAGTGACCAACGGAACGTCTACGCTGAGGATCCGAAGCTTCCTTATGAGCCATCGCAACGCGCTGGCCAAGGGTTACTTCGTCAATCTCCATTGTTTCATTACGGAATTTTTCAACCCGAACGTTACTCTTGAGCATCGACTGGTCAAACACATAATCAACGAAGGTTTCTGCTTGTTTAGGATTCAACTTGCCGGCAGACACGATGCTGTCGGTGGTCTGAATCGCCTTCGAAAGTTCAGTTTGCGATTGTGTCATTGTAATATATCCTGTTCAGAATTCTTTTGTCTAGGAGTGAAAGGCGGTGTCGACCTTGAGGGTGAATCTGGTGACAGTCATCGTCTCACCGTCCTCCATCGACAATTCTGCATCTTCTCGTTTACTAATCCACGAACCAAAAATGTTCGTAGTTCTAGAGATTTCCCCCTGAGAGGATCTCTTTTCAATAATCGCGGCCTTATACGCCGTCGGGCTAACTGGCTCTTGGCATTGAATCCACCAGCTATTAAAAAAGTCGATTTCCGTGTTGTGATGGTTCGGAACGTCAACCGTGAATTCTGTCGACTCGGTTCGACCAGAAGATGCGGTTGTTCCATCAGGAAGCGCTACTCCAGGAATTTCCTCCTCAATGGAGGAGATAGCCGTCACAAGCAACGGAACGCCATCAATTAGAAACGTGTATTTATTGGAAACAACGGGATCTTTCCCGATAGTTCCCTTAATTGGATAAGGCATCTAATGGTTCCTTTGCCGGCTTATCTATGGGTGAAGAGGTTTTGGAATACGCCTCCGGCCTTTTTCTCAAGCTCAGCATCTTCGCTTTCTACAGCGGAACTCTCTCCGCGAGCCTCATCAAGGGCATCAACCTTCTCTGACAGAGGGGAGATGGCCTTTTCGACGGCGGCCTTGATAAGCTCCGCAATGCTGGAGGCGTCTTTCGACTTCTTGACTTCTTCCGCGGCCTTAGCTTCGTCCTGAGATTTTTGGAGATTAACAATCTTCTCCGCGAGAGAACTAAGGTCGCTATCAGTCATGCCGGAGGGGGTTTTCTCCGCCTTCTCGACTTCCTTGATCTCTTCTCCGCTCTCGGTCTCGATTTGGACCTCCAGCTTGGCGCCGTCGCTTTTCTCGGTCTCGACACTCTTCACGGCATCGGTCTCAACAATCTCTGGAAGTTCTTTAGTTTCTTCTAGTTTTTTATCTTTAGTTTCTTTTGCCATCGGATCCTCTTTCTTATAAACAAGGAATTGCAAATTGGCACCCTTGTCAACGATATCTAACTTTCTTACAGACACCTTTGTGAAAACTCGTTTAGTTCCCTCGGGATATTCCATGCGTTATTCCTCACCTTCTTCGAGAGAGAAGCCCGAGGCCGCGCCCTCGATGGAAATTCCCGTTCTCTCGGAATTCTTCACGCTTTCCCAAACGTCATCATCCAGAACCTTCATTTTCGCAACCCACGAAAATTCCGGATATTGGAGTCCATCAACCGACCCTGCTTCTTCAAAAAACCAAGAACCAATGAGCGCAATGTCTGGAGTTTCTCCAGAGTGATCCACTCCTAGGTTCTTGGTGATATTGTAATTGGTCAAGAACTCTTCAGAAGCCGCCTTAACAGCCTCCACCGTGAAAACTTCATCATGGGCGTCCTTGAGGTTCGCCACCATCGCAACACAGGTAAGCTCGCGCTTGTCGTCGTTCAGAGACTTCGAAACAAGAAACTCAGTGTTACTTAGGCTCTTGGAAATCTCCTCACTATCGCCAACGGGGGCTGTATTCTTTTGTTCTGGCGTAATCGAGACTTCGATCCTTAGACCGTTGTCCCAACTCTCTTTGGACATTGACGTTCTCTTTACCATTGTTTGAAAGCTAAAGGATTCTCAAATAGAGCCGGTAACTTACGAGCCACCAGTAGGATCAGACGTTAGTTGCTGGGAGAGTTCGGAAGGGTCTGCATGGTTCATAACCCTTTCTGGTTGATTGTCGCCTGTGGGATTATTCCCTCCAGCATCATTCACCTTCTTTACGGCTTCTGCCATTGTGATGGCAAACGGAGTGTTTGAATCGATGCTGTCTGGCATCTCTCCATAGTTCGTGCTCATGATTCCCTCGATGATTTGCCTAGCAATCTTGGGAGTCATGGCACCAGTCTTCTCGGAAGCTCGGAGAAGATCGACAAGAGTTTTCACGTCGTTGACATTGGGGCTATTCAACTCCAGCTTATGATTCACGAATCCAAGCTCAGGAAGTAGACGTCTATTGATCCAGGAAACGAAGAAGCTTCTGTCCTGGCCAAAAACCTGCTCGTCAGCAAGCTTCATGCTCGCGGAAATAATGTCACCAGAAGTCTCAACCTCTCTGCCAATCAAGATGGCTGGAAGGCGAAACGCTCTTCTGACAGATGCTCTTTGTTCGTCCATGAACTTTTGAAACATCATCTCTTCTTTACTTGTGGCGTGCAGAGACTCGATAGATATTTTGGACTTGCCAGTTTCGTCTCCGTCATCCCCTAAAGCCTCTGATTCAAGAACCAAGAACCTAGATCTATTGTCATCGGTTTGAAACTTGGTTTCTGCAAACTGCGTCAGGCGCTTTACGCTCCCTTTGGTGAATTTTCCACTGGAACACGTAATAACCATGCTGGGAATGTTATTATTCGAGAATGTGCTCAGGTTAATATTCTCAGCCTTGATATCGCCGTTTAGAGCGATGATGTTCCCAATGAACCTTGGGAATCCGTAAGCTCCTCTAGTCACAGGACTGGACAAGGCGACGACCTCGTGGGCTAGCTTATTTTTTCTGGACTCTTTTTTGCTAAAAAGCTCTCCAGTTTCTCTGCTATAGAGTCTGTTGTCTTGGAATTCCTTGAACCAAACAGACTTCGTTCCCTTAGTCCTCGATGAGACTCCCGCAGCACTCTTGATTAGCGAGCTTTGGGAGAACCTACGAAACCTCTTATACTCAAGGCGCCTCTTGACTTCATATCCATCAACTTTTCGATGAAGTTGCTTCATGGAGAATCTGTACGCATCGGCCTCCTTCTTTGTCATCAACATTTGATGAGAGGGGATTCGAAACAGTCCATCCGGCTTCTTGGAGCTTGGGCTTCTTGTGATTTCGAAATAGGCCATTCCTGTCAAATAAAAGTCCCAACCAATCTCAGTCAAGACGTCCTTGATGTCCTGATCCGGATTAACGTAGTTGAAGAAGTTCTCCATCTCGATAGCCTCCTTCAACATCTCTTCGTCGGGGATGCCTAAGGTGTGTTCACGAGGAACGACTCTCCACCCATAACCGACGGTGTTAGCGACCATACAGGAAATGATTTGATGCAACTCAGCAGAGTTCTCAACATATTGCACCAAAACGAGGGGGTGATACAGAGGCTTAATAAGCCCATCCTGACCCCTACCTGATGAGTGAGACTCATCATCATCAGCCTCTTCGTTTGCTGGAGGGGTCGCAGATTTCACAACATCAAAACCGCCAAGCCTCGAAAGAGCAATCTCTCTTTGCTCATTATTCTCTTCGTGAGTTTCGTTTTTTGTTGCCATATCTTCTCCTTCTCCTAGATAATTCCGTACTCTTCGTCTTGCTCAGACCTTCTGGTGGAGGTCCTATGTTTTTCCGCTCTAGTAATCGCGTGGTCGAATGCATCGAAGATGTCGTCGTTGTCACCATTAGGAAACAAAACCATTTGCTCTCTCAGCTTCCAGCCAATAGTGCTTCTGATTATTTCGCCGCCAACCTTCTTGTCCTCATACATGAGGTGAACTCTGCGGGATTCCATCAAAGTCGCTCTATTCCAAGCTCTCGACACTTTGTCGGTGCCCTTCCTTGGAGTAATCTTCTTCAGCTTCTCCTTGATTTCTGGAAAGGTGTCTTGGAGGTTTTGGAATTGAGCAAGCTGGTATGCAACCGTCTCGATGCCAATCTGCTTGACTCCGGCCCCAATGCCATTCCACTTGTCATACAGTCTCTTGATATGCATTGTTTGTTGGTTAAATCGGAACTTCCCAGCAACGATATCCACAACAAAATACTTTGCAGTATCCTTCTTCCTTCCAACCCTACCAACGACAACAAATGCAGAATCATCTGCGGTGTTTTTCTGGGAGATTGCAAGATCGCATCCAATCCAGAAGTCCATATCTTTGTAAATCGCCTCGACCTCGTGTCTAGGAGTCTCCACAAAGTGATCGTAATCAAATATCTCGCCATTCATCGAATCGATGTCGTTGAGATATTGAGCTTCGAAGGCAAGTCGTCCAATTTGGCGTTTTGTTTTTAGAAGCTCTTTGATGCCGAATCTATCCGCCCATGGAGACATCCCGGTTCCTTGTCCGGAATAAACACCAAGTCCCAAATCCAGATACTGATCTCCTTGCGTATTTTTGTAGTCATACGCAGGAACAACATTAATCCACATCCGATCGTCGTCCGAGACTCCATCCTTGAAGTCTTGGCGAGCGCGCTTGATCCAAGTTCCGTATTGATCAAGGTAGTGATATCTGGTTCCTACCCTGTGTCTGTGCTTTCTGAATGGAATGTCAGGATCCTTTGGATCTAGCATCGGCGTAAAGGTTCCGTTGTACCAGTCATTGACCTCGCCACGAGTCAACTCCGAGTGGCTGTTCGTTTTATCGATAAGGTCGTCGCTAAATTCGATGTCAAAGTGGGCGCCCGCGATGGATCCTTTGGCTCCAACACAGGCTATTGTTGGAGTAGAGTCAGTCGCTTTTGCTCCTGGAGAATTCTTGAACTTAGGATCGTACCGTTGAGAAATTTCCAACTCTCTCGCGTTCCAAAGCTCTTTATTGTAAAATTCCCCAAACAACTCAATCAAGAGTTCGTTAGTTTCAAGCTGAGCTGCAATCTCCTTAAGTCTCGCTTGAGCTTGCTTCACGGTTTTTGAGGCGATAACGATTCTTGCTTTTGGATAACAACACAAATACCAAATCACTTTGGTGACTGTGCAAATCGTGCTATTATGTGTAGGAATCATTCCCCTTCCGCACAAAAACAAGCTGGAGGGAGAATCCACCTGAATGCACTTGACAGGAACGGAGTCTACGGAGTTGACGGCGATGATGAATCTCGTGCGCTCTTCGCCAGACTTCTCCAACTTCCAGCACACATAGTGTTCTACCCCTTGGGCCAAAGACTCTTCAATCTGTTTGGTTGTTTTGACAGTGGGTTCAGACTCCCATTCCGCCGTCAACCAACGATGATCCGCGTCCGCAGTGATAGATGTTCCATCATCAAAGACAACTTCGTAACAAACCCTGTTATGTTGCACCGTCGTCTCGCCTATAACCCGACAAGGAAGGCCCCTGTCGTCCAGGACCATATCTCCAACGGAAATGGCTCCCATAGTTGTCCATCCAGATGAGGTTGGAATTGGAGTACTTAGGCTTAGAGCTTTTCCAAATCCTCGACCGACAAGCTGGAGGTTGTCCGGATGAAGGCTTTGGACTTGAAGCATTTGAAGATGAAAGGGCTCAACGTTGTAACCCAAGACTTCGGTAGCAAGAACGTCAACTCTTTGATTCAAGACGATCTGTTTACGAAGATACTCAAGATATGTTTGCCGGGCCGTTCCATAGAGAATTAAAGCCTCAGAACGCCCAACAAGCGAACTAGCTTCGCTCATACGTTTAGAATTTTCCGATTGCGTGAGCAGACGCCCAAACGGACACGGACTCTCCAACGCCACCAACCGACGTTACTCTTGCCCAAACTGCCCTGCCATACGGGGAGAACGTGAACTCGAATGGCTCTCCAGCAGCAGACGCGGTCCACGTTGCAGCCGGCGACGACGAGATGAATGTGGAAAGTTCTTCGCACCAAGCAAGAATTTCGATAGTTGGCTGAGAACCAGAGCTTGGAATTATCTGAAAAATCCCAATGTCGTAACCTTGAAAGTTCGATCCAGACTTCATTTTGCTGGGAGGGGTTGATTCGTCACTTTCTAGGACGGTTTTAATGAAATGGTAGTTGGGGGATTCTTTAACTGGCATGTTCGTTGCTCCAAACGGAAAAGCCCCGCACACCAAAATGCACGGGGCTTGAGAGTTATTTGGTTGTGAATTGGTGAGTTGTTAGTCTTGAGCTTCGAATCTGTAACTAACGCCCGCTGCGTTGCAGGCGTCATCGGTTCCAACAGAGAACCCAGAAGCGTCGGACAAAACAAGCCCTTCCGCCGCGCTCAAGAATACCTTTCGGTCTCCCAGCATAACGGCGCATTCAGTAACGGCGTCGGTGGCGTTGAAGGTTAGAGTAGCGACGTTATCCGTGTAGACAACTCGGACGGCACCCTGAGCAGGCGCAGCCGAGGACTGAACCAAAAGAGGGCCGGTCGATGCGCCAGCGGTGGCCTCAACAAGCATCACCGGACCAGCCGCCGTCAGGGTAGCTGCGTCAGAGGCGACTGCAATTCCCGTTCTCCAGTCTAGATCTGCGGGGGAGCTAGCAAGACCGCCGGCGCCCGACAGAAGAGCGTCTTCATCTCTTGCAAGCTCAACGCTTGCGCCAGTTGCGTGACTAGTCACCTTAACCGAGCGGGGCGAAAAACCACATTCGCCGATAGTTTGTGCGGCGCCTGTGCCACGATAAAATCCTAGAAAATTTCTATTTGATCCACTTGCCATGTTAGTTTTTTCTTTCTGTTCAATGAATGTTGCTATTTGCTTAAGGTATCTTTAGCAAGCTCTAAAAAAAATCGATGCAAAAGTCGTTGCTGGGGAGGGTGGCGTAAGCGTGGAGCGCAACATCCTCACTCCTGCGCCTTGGCTACCTTCTCACTCACTTCAGAACTCTCCAACTCAAAAACACTTGGTCCAGAGAACAGAGTTTTATTCTCAACAATAGAAAGCTGCTTGTTACCGAGTTTCTTCTCTAGGTGATCAACTTGAACAATAACGTCACGGGCGGCGACCATAAGGTCCTCGATGTTCATGTCGTTCGTTATTTGCAAATTAATCCCAATAGCGCCTTCCTGAATTTGCCTTATGTCAGGCTTAAGGATTCCGAATTTCTTGCCGGTATCCAGAAGGTCCTTTCGAACTTCCCACATAGCTTTGTAGGCCGATATGGCATCGCGAGGGGCTTCCGAAGCAACCGCCGTTCTTTTTAGGCTTTGAATAATCGAGTGTCCGTCCAAAACAAATTGCGCGTAGACGTGTTCGATTGGCATGTCTTGAATGTGACCTGCGAGATTCTCAAGCACTTCACCAACTAAACTTCGAAGTTCGGACTCTCCCAGTCCCATATTCTCTTGAATGGCAAAGTACTCAAGCCCATCGCTGAGGTGTTGCTGAACCTCTTTGAGTTGCTTATCCTTTTTGGACAGTTTCTTTGCCATCTCCAGAAAAGTATGGGATTCCAAAAAACAAAGGCACAAAAAGCCCGCCAATCTTTCGATAGCGGGCTCTACATGCAGAAACTCTCCTTATTTCTCTTTCTTTTCTTTTCTATCTCTTCTTTCTTTATAGTCAAGATCGTAGGCGTCGACAATCCTTGCTACCATAGGATGGCGCATTACGTCCTTTGATGTGAAAACCGTCCGTCCAATTCCCTCGGTCTTTCTAAGAATGTAATTTGCATGTCGCAGGCCGCTCTGACTAAGGTTTGGAAGATCCACCTGATCGGGGTCTCCTGTGATAACCATCTTGCTATCTCGACCAAGCCGAGTTAGAAACATTTTCATTTGCTCTCGCGTCGTATTCTGAGCCTCGTCGAGAAGAATGAATGCATTATCAAGAGTTCGGCCTCTCATGTAAGCCAAAGGGGCAATTTCTATATCCCCAAACTGAAGCATTTCCTGAACCTGAGATGCTGGAAGCATGTCTCCCAACGCATCATACAAGGGCCGAAGGTATGGGGCTATTTTTTCTTCTAGGGTTCCTGGTAGAAATCCTAACTTCTCCCCAGCTTCAACGGCAGGCCTCGTTAGAATAATCTTTCGAACGTCCCTTTGAACATACGACTTCACCGCCATCGCCACCGCAAGCCAGGTTTTACCCACTCCGGCAGGGCCGAGTCCAAACGCGACAGAGTTGTTCTGAACTTGACCAATGTAATGGCGCTGGGAAATGGATCTTGGTTTCACCGGCTTGCCGTCCAGGGGCTTCATCAATATTGCATCAAAGCAATTCGACAAACTTTCTCCAGACGCAACGATAGCTTCTGCGCGAAGAACATCGTATTTGCTAACGCACTCTCCCTTGCACGCCATTTCATAAAGCTCGGAGACGAACCTCTCAGCGTGTTCGGGGCCAACGACGAAAACGTTGTTTCCACGAATGTTGATGAGGATTCCCAGCTTTTCGAGTTCAGATTTGTTGGGCGCTAGCGCCTGAAACAACGCACTCAAAGCTCCCTTGTTTTTAAATTCCATCTTCCTCCTTAATCTTCCACCCGACATCTGCGACGGCATCCATAAAGCCTTCCAACCAAACGGCGGCAAATTCTCTGTCATCTGGATAGGGGCATTCAGGATCCTCCATGAATTCATAAACATGAGCGCAGTACCCATCATAGTACGCCTCATCCAAATCTAGCGCGTCCGTATCCGAAATGGGCTCAGGATCCCAAGGGCTCCACAAATTATCAAAACTCATTATCGCCAACCTCTCTAGAAATCCTAAGCAATGCCATTCTAATCTCAGCCACCTCTTTGGCATTCAACTTGCCAATGACAAAATCAGGAATTCTCAAAAACCATTTGTTGGCTCTTGTCGTTTCTTCTAGTTCTTTACAATGGAACATTTTTACTCCTCGTATGAATGCTGTATATGGCGTGATTTATAAGGATGGTGAAAATCCCCCTCAACATTCTTCAATCTCCCAATGAACATAATTTACATACCGAACCCCATTCAGGATTTGAAAGAATTCCCCGTCGGGGAACGCTGCGGGCCCTTTCTCGTCGTCGGAGTAAGCCTCCTCCATATCAACATCCCAAAGCGCTTCGAGAATTTCATCATCAAACGGAAAGTGATCCCACTTCCCCATCATTTGGTATCTATCTCCGGACTCCGAAATTCCATGCATAAAGTAATGTGTTTTTTTGCTCATTTTTTTAACCTTCGTCCCCACTCAGAAGCAGTCTAGCATATTCAACGTTCGAAGAAGAGGCTCGGCGGATTTGAGAGATCAACTCTTGACAATCTCCAAGTGCTCTATGCCCGCCTTCAAGCTTTAGATACTTCCAGCCCATTTGCTTAGAGTTCCATTCTCCAGCCCAACGAGAAAACCATGGGAGAATGTCAAGGACCTCTGGCCATTCAAGCTCTGGGATTCCGTTCGCATAACAGCTCTGCGAGGCGACTCGAATGTCGTAATCTCCGTTATAAAAAATGGCAAGCCTATAACGTCGAAGTCCTGAATTGATTTTCTTAGAAAGATCCTTCAACGTCGGAGCTTCATTCGCCATACGCTGGGAGATGCCGTGGATGGCCTCAGATCCTTTTGAAATGGATTGAGCGACCGGCCTAACGATTTGTTCCCAGCCCTCACCAGAAGCCGGCTGAAACGCAATCTCGCAAATCTCTGCGGAAGCTCCAAGGCCGGTGGCTTCGGTATCCCCAACAACCCAATCATCTCTCAAAAGGAGTTCTTGAAACTGAATTGTTGTGTCTATATGCTCTTGGAGCCAGGATTTGGCACCATCTTCCCCAAGAGTTTTGACGTTCTTTTTGAATGCGTCACGAAGTCCGAATTGCTTATCGCCCTTCTTGTTCGTTTTCAAAAGTGCGTCAACTTTGTCGCTGACGAGCATTGAATTTTTTGCCATAAGCCCTAACTTTCTTAATAAGATTTGAAAGAATGAATGAGGATGCTATTGCAAGCGACGAGGCCACCGATCCAGAGAGAGCTGCTTCCGCCAACTCCGGAATTCCAAAGCAGTAAAACAATTTTCCCCTTTCATCCATAAATAACTGGATCCCCAAGATGAGAGAATGCTGAGAAAAAGCTCTCGATTCTGTATTCCTTCCAGTCTTTATCGACAGGTTCGTCACGCACCGGGTTCAAAACAAAACCAAGAACGAGAGGTGCTGGAAAGGCCTGTTCGTGGCCAAGGAATGACAAGGGATTCAGTTCAACAAGCGCATCAACAGAAGCTCGCCATTCCCGAAGCCATTTGCGATTGGTTCTGTTCGGACAAAGGAGGACGGATTCTCCTTCGCCTTTGAGTTGCATATCGAGCCAATCTTTCAGTCCTGCCTTCTTTAATGGAAGTCCAGAGCCCTTAGGCCATTTGACAGATTTCTTCCCAGCAGCCTTCGCTTCCGCGCGAAGTTTTTCTTCAAGCCTAAGATCGTCAATTTGAGAATCAACGTCAAACAAACTTTTTCCATATGGAGGGTTCGCGTATGTTTTATGAATCCACCTATCCATAAGTCCACGCGTTGAAGTTCGCTTCTCTGCGTCGATGATATAACCCTCAGATCCATGATCTGGATAACATGGATCGTACGCTACTCCATCCGACCAAAGCTCTCGGAGTCCTTGCGCAATGGATTCAGGACTCAGAATTGTTTGATTCCGAGTTCCGGGCATCGCAACGCATTCCCTCGCTCTTGTTTTGTTGAGTTTCTCCGCCTCAACATGACCCTCTCCGTACAAAGAAGACATCGCGTTCTTTACATTACTCATTTTAATGCACCATCACCTTGTGTTTTTGCGTCGCCGTTTCGAGCTTTAAATTCAACAATTCTTCGTTCAAAGCTATAGCTGCAATATCCTCATCGACATCCTCGTCCTTCCAGCCGGTTTCTTCAGCTTGCATCTCGTAGTATACGTCGGCCCTGTTGTCGAACTCAATTTGACCAATCTCCCCGTCATGGAACATTTGAACAAAATCGGGGGCCATATCGATGATCGTTTGTGCGGCAGAAAACGAGTTGGTTCCTAGTGGAATCCATGCTGGGAAGCCACACGCAAGTTGAACGATGCAAAATCTGAACTCAGAACCGTCTTCCACATCAGGAAATTCCCTAACATCCAATTCTCCATGACAGTACGAAAATGCCAAAGCATGAAGCATTTCTGTGTTTTCATTCTCCTCTCCAAGATCCTTGGATGTGTTTTTTTCAGCTACATACATCACTCACCAACACAATACACGGCGCCACTTGGGTAAATTGTTCTAACCTCAGATTTGTAGCGCAGTCCTATACGATAGGTCATCCACGTTCCGCCTCTAACCTGCTCGCACTCCTCGTATGGAGCAACAATCAGAATGGAGGTGCTAGTCACAATCGTTGTGTTTCTGACTTTGTAAGATTTGCGAGGGTAAACGTGGTACCCGCGATTCCCAGACAAGTGCATCGTCATCTTTGGGTCGGAACCAGGGCGAACATGGCAAAAAATCTTCAACCCCTGAGCTATAGCGTGAACCTGCTCATCCGAGCCGAGGCAACCTCCGTGACTCAGTTCAATCAACCCACAACTTTTGGATTGCAAAGCCTTGAGCTGGGCGTAAACCTCCCTCTTTTGAAGATAGTTCATGCCATTTCTGGTTCCTGTGAATCCGACTTGAAGAATCTTATCATCCGTCATTGGCTAGTTTCCACCTTTCAAAACTCTCAATATCTCCAACACGCTTCACTCCCTCTTTGTAAGCAAGGGGAGACAGTTTCTCAGCCACAGAGCGACTAATCTTCTTCGCGTTGCTCTCCAACCAAGAAGAGAGTTTGAGGTAAGTGTCTCTGCGTTCAGAAAGCCAAAGGATTCTCTTTGCATGGCTCCCCAGCTTTTGAATGTCGCCCTTCTTGAGCATTCTCCTTGTCATTCGGAAAATGCGGCGCTTCATGGATTTTGTTCGTCGATTCAAAAGTTTTGAAACAAAACGAACTCCATGAAAAGCTAGCTTTTCAAGAATCCAAGATCCAGCTTTTTTGATGTATGGAGCCGCAAATCCCCAGATGGCGGTCGCTATAGCTAGGGCGCTCAAGTACCGACCTCGGCGTTCGAGTCATCCAGAGAACTTATGGACAGACCATAGGCCGCCGCAACTCGTTTAGCTCTTTTATAGAACGCACCAACAAATTCCTCTTCGTGAGCAGCTTTATCATGGGCCCTCTGTAAATCAGCAAGAAGGTCGCTGTAGTACACAAACCCCTGCAAAAACCCGGAACTAATTAGATCACGAACTCCGTATTCGTCAAATTCATCATACTTCTCGGCCTCCTCATCAGAGATTAGAAATCCAACGGCACACTTCGTTCCGTTTTTTCCTCGATAAGCGCAAGCTCCGCCATCACGGACGGACGCTATTCCCTGTTTCAAAACGCCAATAACGGCGGTATCAAAAATTTCTTGTTCTGTCATTTTGGAACCTCTTTGCCAATCTTGTCCATAGATAGACCAAATTGATTTGCGATTTCTCGCGCTCTTGCGAGAAAGCCCTCTACAAAAAATTCTGGGAGCCTAGGGAAGTCGTGAGTGGCTTGTAAGACAGCAAGGATGCTCTTGTGTTCATCAAGCTCCATCAAATAGCCCAAGTCAACAAGACTGCAAACGTCAGAATCGTCAAGTGAATCGTAAAACGCACCATCCTTATCGGAAATGAGAAATCCAACAGCGCACTTCATCCCGTCCTCTCCGCGATAAGCGCACTTACCCTTCACGTCTAGACTTGGCCCTCCTTGTTTCAAGACGCCGATAACAGCAGTATCAAAAATTTCTTGTTTTGTCATTTCAAAACCTCTTGCCTTCTGTTTGCAATTTAGACGCCATTGCACGCCCTGTCAAGCAGTAGTCTTTGTTGATTCGGCCCACCCCAAAAGAGAGTCGACATAAACAAGATCCGTGGCACGCGTAGATAGTTTGTGTTTTGCGGCGACCTTGCTGGCGCGTGTATAAAACAAGGTTGTCCAAATCAAAAAACGCCCAAACCGACGACATTCGGAAAGCGTATCATCGTAGCATTTTTGTAGCTCAGGGACAATGGGGTCATTAACCCACAGAGCCGAGACGCTCCCACGCACATCATGCCCAACGTCATCTCCCGCGGGAACGCCACGTTCCAAAATGTCTGTAACGATGATGTCAAAAACAAACTGATGTGTCAAAAATTTCTTGTTCTTTTGTAGGGTGATTCCCCAAAGTTCGATAATCTTCTTCGCGAAAAACCTGTAGATGTTTTTTCGCATCATTGGCAAAGGGGCGTCAAGACCTCGCCTCCAGCGGCTGATTGCCGACCGGCTCACCGACATCTTGCCCGCGATGTCTGAATCTTCGAGGCGAAGTGCCTCCATGCTCTCGTTCACGAGCGTAGTGAACAACCCCTCGTCGGCGATACCCTCCTCCTCTATCAGGGCTGACTCAAGCTTCTTTAGTACTTTTCGTAAATTCTCCATTACCCTTCTTCGTCCTTGGAAAAAGTTTTGTTTATTCCAGAACATCGGCTTTCTAAAGCTGGGAGTTCTAGCGTCGCCTCATCTTGGCTCAAAAACTTCGAAATGTCAAGATATCGCTTGATATAGGCTGCTGGGAGGAGGGCAAGTCTCTTTGCGTCATCTTCCGGAACATTTTTGAGCATGGGGCCGAGAATGCCTTGATCCAAAAACTCGACAAAAACGATTTCATCAAAACGTCCCGGCCGACGGAGAGCTTGATCGATGTCGCTCATGCTGTTGAGCGTCCCAACAATTGGGGCCAAAACCTTGAGTTCGTCGAACGTCTCTAAAAACGAATCAGAGATTCTGTCGATGTCGTCGACGATGATTGCGTCCGGACTCAAAAATGCAACAACACGTTGCAAAACGGTAAGGTCGCCAATGACTTTGGAGCCCACCCGAACAACCCTTTTCCCCACCAAACTCGCGACTTGCCTTGCCGCCGAAGATTTGCCAGTTCCTGGCGGTCCGTGAAATAGAATGGATGTGTTATGACCAGCCTCAATCATCGGCTCCGATCTTCTCCACGCTTCGTCTGCGACTTCGGAATGGTATGGGGTTTGATCAGACAAGTCCTTCTCCACAGTCGGCCAAGATTGGTTTTCTCTAAGGGTGATGACACACGACTCCAGACTCTCCCACAAAACGTCGCTTAGTATTTTTTTCGCTAATTTTGTGTCGGAATTGTTTACATAAATGGCGTCAACGGCCCTATCGTCAGACTCAGACCAAACAAACCTAAACTCCCCACAAGAGAATTCAAAAATTGGGAGCCCAGAGTCATTCAAGTCTCCTGTGTATTTTCGCAAACCTTTACTCTCAAGGCACTCAATAATTTGAGACTCTAAAAATCCCACCGATATGTGTGTGAATCCATCGCACCATGTTTTTGAGGCCTCTTGCTGGGAAAGGACTGTATCTGCTATTTTGAGCCCAGAATGCAGGACATTGACAGGTTTTAGATTCTGTTGCAACTCCACTACGGTGTTCAAAATTTCAGAGCACAAATTCACACCTCTCTTGAATTTCTTGCTTCTGATCATGTTTTTTAGACGCTGCTTCATGGAGGTCCGTTTTCCTGAATGAAATTCAGAATTTCCAATTCAAAACCTTTGGCTGGTTTACAAGGGCGCTCATACGCGTCAAATTCCTGATAGTCCGTGACATACCACCTACCCCCAACAAAACTCAAACCAACAACACACTCCTCAGAGTCTAGGTGGATAACCAGCCTATCGAGTGTGGTTTTTACTCGAAACCGCACATCTCGCAAGGTCAAGTAGTGATCGGTGCTATAGCTCATAACTCTCCATTTCAGAGATAGCATAACTCAGGAGTTTGAGTTGGTCAATAGGAGGTGGTCTACATTTTCCTGTCGCCCAACGCTCAACCATGTCTGCGGACGTGTCCATCGCGAGGGCAATATTTGTGGCACCGAGGTACATAATGGAGTTGAGCACGAAATCGAAAAGGACTCCGTCGGGAGGAATGTTGGTGGATACACAATGGCGCGCGTAGCGCATGGATTTTGAAAGGATAGAAAATTTGACCTCGTTCACTATCGCGGCGACCGCGCTCTTTCTGCACAACGCAGTCTGTCTACATGTGGTCAATTGTGCTGGGAGGTAGGAGCCGCAGAACAAGCAAATAGGTGATGCCATAGTTTTTTTCCGGAAAAGATCTCGCTTACGAAACGTTTACAATTGGATAAAAAAGCCTCTCTCTGCACAATTACAAGGTGCTGGGGAGGTTTGCCAAGATCTCTCTCCGGGATCTTGAAAAATAAATGAAAATAAATCAGAGAACTTTGCTCCGAAATACGTCTAGTACTCTAGAAGATACTTAACGAGGCGCAGCCGAGAGAAGTATCGCTTCGCTCACTTCTTTAACTTAACTTAAATTAAGGTTAAGATCAAGTAAGTGATTGGATCACAATTGTTTTAAAAACTTAAACAAAACTCCTTAAGAGTTTTGCTGGCAATACAAACACGTATGGAGATCCTGATCAGACGAGGATCCAGGCAAAACAAAGAGAGGAAGCCTCCAGCAGTCTTTCGGACCTACTTTCCCCAGCAGCCCCCAGAGAGGGCTCTGGGGGTTTTTTTTATAAAAGACAGGCTCTCCGAAGGTTTCAGCTATGTAAAATACTGGGAGAGACGTGAGGGGCCTTCTCGAGCAAATGTGAATGAAGATGAGGGGCCGAAACGAGAAGACGCAAAAAAGCCCCCAGGAAAAGGTCCTGGAGGCGATTCTTTAGTGGATTTTACAAGACGTGGAAGAACGAGCTGTATTGCCCATTATTTGCTAGCTAAATCCATTCCACGTTGTAGGTCCACACAGTGGATCCACGAAGAACCTTCACAACGCTTTCAAGCGCCGCCTCTGGAGGAGTCGCAAGGAGCGGAGCCAGGTCGTCCGATAGCTCATTCACAAAGAGCGTCGGATCCGTCTCGCCATTGACCTCTTGAATTTCATCAAGATTCATAAGCCCAAATCCAGACGTCCCCATGACCGAGTGCCCGCCAATGCTGTGCACTGTGCCAGTGATATCGACCATGCCATCTGCACAGTAATACATCGCCGGGTATGGATCGCTGGCGATAGCAAGAGGCATTCCTCCACGGATAACAACGTCAACTTCGTGGACGTTTCTTCCACCAACATTTGTCGTAATGATGTTGCTCGTATGGAACGAAGAACAATCATACTCCTCAGCCCCAGCTCCGGAGCCAGTCGACGTTCCAGTGTCGGTGCCAGAGCCACCAGGATTGTCCGGACAATCGGGCCCGCTACAGGAACCTTCGTATTTCCACTCAACTCCAGCACAGGAATCCAAAGACGAATCCAGGTTGACGCTGAAATGCTGCCCCATGTAATCCTTGTCAAGCCGACCAGTCGTGCAAAAGTGATGAACGAGAGTATGCCCGTATTGTCCAACACTGCTGTCGGTAAGACCAAGCGAGTTCAAATCGGCGTTTGTGAATGCTTTGCATTTTTGCATCTGCTCAGCAAGCATATCTGCCGAGTAGGCGTCAATGTCCGATGGGGATTCGTATGCCTGACAGATTCCAATGGTTGCACAGGTTGGATCTCCATGGACATCGCTCACCGAAAACGAGCCGCTAGAGCCGCCGTCTGCATCCGTCGATTGCCACACGCCCCAAACGACAAGGCCACGAGACCATTCTGCGTGGCCCGCGCATGTGCCGCTCTCGTCGTCTGGACATTGCATCGAGCATGTCGGCCCGCCAGAGGAGCCATCGCTACCGCTACCGCTACCGCCAGACGCAGAAGTCGCGCCGCTGGTTGCGCTCGCTCCAGATTCGGCTCCTCCTCCAGGAAGAGGGGGTGCGGGCAGAGCCTCCTTTTCACCGCATGCCGTGGAAGAAAGCGCGAGGCTCATGGACAGAATTGTGATTGTTTTTTTCATTGTTGTACTCATGACTTTGTGTTTTGTGTTTTTTGTTTCGAAATCAAAAAATAATCCAAACTAAATAATCAAAACTATTCGTTTTTAGACGCATCGCTGAGGTCGCCCAAATGGTAGCAGAATTCCAACCCATCGTCACATACTTGGAGCTGCAAAGCCGCAAAGCTTTTGTCATCTGGAGAAACGAGAATCGAACAAGCTTGTCCCCATTCCTCCCCAGTCTCCTGTGTGACGAAATTGGGGAGCTTGCAAAATTCAAGACACTCCAGCTTTTTGTCTTGGGTTTGAAAAGCGTTTCCGAACACAATCTCCCCACACCCTACGGAACACTCCCAGAACGCCTCACAAAGCTCGTCACCGCTTTTCATTGGCTTCGGGGGCTCTGGCTCAGGATCCAAAGCTGGATAACCTGGACGCTCCTGGGGAGCTGGAGGAGGAAGTTCTTCTGGCTCTTCACATCCAACGGCAAAGAGAATGGTCAAAATGTGGAGGATTCTAAACCTGGAGTTCATTTTGCCACCTGCTTGGTCATTTCAAAAAGAATCATCCGAGACAAGATAACATCTTTTGCTCGATTGACCAAGGCTACCATGGCTTGTTTTGTAACAAGAGGCCCGTTTGCAAGGATTTCTAACCGCTCCATGCGCGATACGCATGCATTCTCAAACTCACCACCCTTTGTTGATTCGAGTTTCAGAATTCCAAGCGCTGCGCGAAATAGCTCCAAAGTGCTGGGAGAGCGAAACACCTTGCCGAAGACGTGTTGCTGTTCATTGTTGAGATGTTGCATGTTATTTAACTTTCTTCTTTGAAGTTCTCTTTGCTTTTTTGCCAGTTAGCTCTTTATACGCGACATCAACAATGAGCTTTGACGACTTCCTTGGGCTCCCCAGCTTATTAACTATGAGCCTGGAGCTAGGACGCTCAACGTTTGGGGGTCCAGGGCGCTGCATGTTGAATGTTTTTGTGTAGTAGTCCTCAACAAAATCATAGACAGAGTCGTCAACTGGTTCTCCCCATGATTTATGAGCAAGGTGTGGAAAGTAATACAAAATTTGGGACTCTAAAAGTCCCCACGAAAGAGCGTTTTTAGTCAGTGCGCTCACAGAAATCCATCTAGTGAGGCGGTCAACTTTTCTACCACAGCAACAAGCTTCGTAGACTCCTCACGAATCTGCTGGAGAATGTCGTCAGTCAGCTCTTGGGCGGGCCCCAGCGAATCCGAACGATAGATTGAGGAGTAATAATCATCCATAGCGGCGTGTGTAATGACCTCTTCGCACCTCTCCCCAGCAGAAAGCTTGAGCTTGTTCCTAACATCGACCCAAGGCTTTTCTCTCTTGGAAAGGTCTTTTAGCCATTGACCCGTTTTGTTTTTGTAGCGCTCAATCACAGCATCGACCGTGCGACGTTCCTCCTCAGTCAAAACGTCTCGATCCCCAAGATTTTGCATAAAAAGAGACGGGATGGAGGGTCCACGGCTGGAGGCCTCAATACAATCATTGAACATCGGCTTATCCTCCCAAACCAAATGCCAAGCTTGCGAGTAATACACCAACTTCTCAACAAAATGCTTATCAACAGAAGGAATCCGAGACCAAACATACGCCTCAACATCACTGGCAGTTGTATTGTAATCCGAGAGCGGAGTCTCATCAATTTTCATCATGAGATTCGCGACCTTGCTCGTAACACCTTCTGGTAACCCACGCTCACAAGCTTTACGCATCTTCTCCGAGCCGCGCGAATTCAAAGCTTCGTAACACAAAACAGCCGCCCAGTTCTTGTACGCTGCCTTTTTGCTGTCAAATTCAACCCCGCCGGGAGTTCGGTAAACAACCTTTTCTTTGATGAACGGCTTTCTCTTCATAAATTAATGATGCCTCTACGGAAGAACAAAGTCAATACAGGAGTTGACGAGGATTTCGTCCAGAAACGCGTAGCTCCTTCCCATCTCCTCGCTCCTTTTTACCATGGATTTTGGGCTTTTTGGAGACAAATGAAAGTAGCTGGAGGAAAAAATACCTCTGCCGATGGTCTCGAAGTCGTCACGCTTATGAAAATTTCTCCAGAGACATTTCGCCGCCTTTGACAGGATCGTATCTGGACCCAAGGACGCGAGACCTTCAAGGATTTGTGCTTGATAGAATGCCAGCTCATATGTGAGCGGCCCATATCCACCTCTTGCCATGGACTTTCTAACTCTTGACTTTTTTAAGTCATCACCAATCTTACGGTTCGAGTCCCAACAAACAACTCCGTAGATACACGCCCGAACCGATGGCCTTCTATATAGGTTGTACTGAGAGTTGTCCGATATCGATTCTTGAAGCTCTTTTTCGGTTTTTAACGCAGCTTTCAGAATTTTTGGGCTGTAAATTGTTACGCGAAACTCTTCCCCGCAAATTCCGTCTCCAACACGAGAATGTTGGTAAAAACAACGGGAGAATTGGACAGCCAGGCCGCGTGCCGTCGCCTGGCGTAGACTTACTGCTGGCAAGACTCAGCCTTATACCCGAGATCCTCCGCCGGAATCACATCCAACTCTCGAACCCAATGCAGCAAAGTGGAGTATTCCAACCCATCAATGTACTCACTATTGGCAAGCTTCCTGCCTTTTTCACCAAGCCAATCTCGAACTCCCATCGTTGTGCAGCCAATAGTAACAACTCTAGGGGTAAGCATATAGGCCGCATAGTTCTCTGTTGAAACGCGCGGCCATCCAAAGCTCCAAGTTCCCCCTTCAACTTTTAAATCATGCAAATTGGATGATAGAATGTGGGTTACGTAAAATTTTGTTCCTTTGAATTCGCAGGAAGAGAACTCTGAGTCAATCATCGATGTGAAATTGAAGGTCGATTTGTTGAATTTGGACCCACAAAAACAAGCCGTCATGTTGCAGCTATGGAACGCTGCATTTGAAAAATTGACGTTTGAAACATTTACTTCCGAAAAGTCAACCGAGTCAAAAGAGGCTTGCGAGAGATCCACACCCTCCAGCGTCATATCCTTCAAGCTCACCTCTTTAAATTCAGCTCTTTTGCCACAGGGCTTACCATCGAGAAAGTCTTGGTGCTCTTCAACGATCCGTTCGAAAGTCTCTTTGTTCATGGATGGATCATAGAACATCCGACTCACATATTCAAGACAAAAAGCTGGACGCAAAAAAGCCCCAGAACGCATGGTCCTGAGGCCTTTTACCGAGAGCTGGGAGTTACTCGGATTTCTTTTCCCGCAAGGTCTTGTATTCCTTGACCTTGATCACTTTTTCTGTGACGGCTGCTCTTCTAATCGGAAATTCGTGATGGTTTCCCTCGTACAGCCCAGGATAGTCGCCTTCCTGTAGCTCTGTCAAGCCGTCTCCATATTCCATAGAGAATAGACCTTTATAGCCAGAGACTTCAAAATACGCAACCTTACGGCTCATCCATCGGGTTCTACCGATCTCTTCGATATGAATGGGTCTAACCCTAAAATCGAGACCGGCTCCGGGACCGTATACAAGCCCTTCCGCAAGGAACTCCTTTTCCTCATTCGTAATCTCTGGAATCTCTCTATTATCCCACATCCACCTTCTCCGCGACGTCCGTATCAACCTGCTGGGAGTCTGTGTCCGAGACGTTTTCCTCCGCTTGCTCGATTGTTGCTTTGCAAACGTCGGACACGGCGGAGAGCTGGTTTTCAGCAGAGACGCCAAACGCCGTCATTGCGGCAATCAAGAGCCCACCAACAAGAGTCACGCTCAGAGCTTTGAGTTTTTCAAGCGGACCAATGGCGGCGCGCTCAAGCTCTACTTTCAGATCCTGAAACGCCTCGTTTCCAATTGCTTCAATTGCTTTATTCTTGAGTTCTTCTAGTTTTGTGTTTTTCATATTCAGTCGTTTCGTTTGTTTTGTGTTTTGTGTTTTCGAATTTGGAGTAGGCAATGTCACCGATTAATAGCTCGCACCAATGGAACATTGAGAACTCGTTTATCCAGGAAGAGCAAGAGCTGTCTGCGTCCGAAATCACAAACTCCGGCATCATTGGGCCCTTGGAAGCCTTCGACTTCAACCTGTGTAAAATATACGAGGACCAAAAATCTTCCATGTCTGTGGTTGTTTTATCTGTCAAGAATCACCAGCCTCATGTTATGGATTGTGACTCTTTCGGAGTCGCTGTAATCCCTTTGACACAATCCCATGGTTGAAAGATTTATGGCTCTTCCGACCTTCTCTTTTCCACGATGGTCACGCATCCTAGCAAGAATCCGAACCTCATTAGACCGTTCACATGTGAAAGCGTCTCCAGGACACAGCTCTCGGAACATGCATGACTTTTTGTCGTTCAAAACCCTTCCGTTCTCGATTTTGGATTTCCAACTTTCGCCAACGAACTCAAAGTTCAGAGGCACGCAACAATTGAAGTTATGGACCCACTTTTTGTCGGCGAAGCAATCGAACGTTTGAAGATCAAAAATACATCCATCTCTCAAAACCAAATAGACTCTGCCGCTTCTTTCCGACTCGACACAAGCTGGACCAATGACATCGTGAATAGGGATTGGAGCCTCCATTTGAGACTTTCTTACTCTTAAATCTACAACCTTCATAATCCTATGTTACCACTCCTCATCGTAAAGAACAATGCCGTTGACGTGGATTGCTTTTTTAATTCCCTCGACAAAAGCCTCTTCATCAACAATCTCTAGAATTTGATCATCCCATCGCGCGAAGATGTCAGAGCCCTCGGCTGGTTCGAGTCCATCTCCCTCAGCATCCTCAACAAACCGCTCCAGATCGGGAACTCCTCCGAGTCCAAAATCCTTGAGTTCTGCGTTCCTGAATTTTCGAACTCTTGCGTTGGGCCCTAGGTCATAGCTGTTGATGAATAGTTTGGCAAGCTCTTTTTCAGCAGCTTCACGAGTCTTGAATCCTGTTTTGCACCCGTTCGTTTCGGATTCATTATCAAAATCGATTGCCCAGCCAGTTTTATTGTTTTTGCTCATTCTTGAGGAACTCTCTTTTTTGAAGTCGTCGATGACTTCTCGTTTTGTCATTTCGTTCATTTCTCACCCTCTTCAAAATCGTTTCTTTATGATGAGATTCTACAGCGTGAGGTGCTGGGAGTCAAGACTTAGAACTTAGAGTTTAGCCAAGCTTCAGAACACAAAACATAAAACACAAAGCTTAGAGTTTAGCCAAGCTTCAAAACACAGAACACAGAACACAAAACTTAGAACCTTTAAAATCCAGAGAAAAAAATTCTGAAAATTTTTTAGCTTCTTGCTCAATCTTTTCGACAGCCAAGCGTGAGATGCTGGGAGTCGTAAGTCTTGAGAGCTTGAGGGTAAAAAGCACAAAAGCATAAAACTCAGGGCTTAGCCAAGCACAAAAGCATAAAGCTCAGGGTTTAGCCAAGCACAAAAGCACAAAAGCATAAAGCTCAGGGTTTAGCCAAGCACAAAAGCACAAAAGCATAAAGCTCAGGGTTTAGCCAAGCACAAAAGC
>Ga0256844_10000013_pt1 | contig 97522 bp, 94 predicted proteins | sample MusselsmetaG_FD_189100 | JGI IMG/M metagenome (GOLD analysis project Ga0256844, IMG submission 189100) | Mussel associated microbial communities from hydrothermal vent at the East Pacific Rise, Pacific Ocean - Mussels | ecosystem: Host-associated > Mollusca > Shell > Unclassified ... | reverse complement strand
GCTGGGCAAACCAAAAACCAAGTGGATAACCACCTAAAATAGTGATTTCATTAAGCTGGTGCACAAACAAAATGCCACAACCAAATGAAACCGTGAACCAGACGACCAGACATCCGATCACTAATCGGATATTCGCCTGCCAGTACTTCTGAGCATCACTCATACTTCATCTCCTCTTTAATGAAATTAAATAAACATTTCCTCATAAAACCACGAACTATACCACATTACTTCAATCAGTGTCAATGTCTTACTGCCAAAGGATCTTAAGAGATCCCGGTTGAGACAGGAACCAATAAAACTATTCAATAACAATGTTGCCTAATATCGGAAACTTCCAACCCTTCCAGATTGAAAGATATCCTTCAAAGTTACAAGCCCGCCCTTTCTGAACTTCTTGATGAAGTACAAAAATAGATACGCTGTCTGCAGCGCATCTTCCAAGGCGTCATGGGGTTTAAATCTTGGCAGATCATATTCCTGGCCCAAGTCATCCAGGTTGTAACTGATTTCACGCGGATTGTGTTCATGGTAATGCCCGAGTTGTACACGTTTATACCCTTGAGCCATACGCATAGTGTCCACCCCTGGGTTTGATAAAGTCCCACCCATAACTTTTCGGGTAGCCATATTCAAAAAATGCATATCAAGCGGTAAATGATGTCCAACAAGCAGACTGCCGTGAATATATTTTACAAATTGGGGCAATACTGTTTCTATTGGTTCTGCGGACTCAAGTTGCTCCGGTGTTATCCGGTGAACAAGAGTTGCCTGAGTAGGGTCAATATTTTCAGGACGTACAAAACAGTGAAACATAGTTGAAAGATCAATTTGCAGGTTTTTAATCTGCACAGCACCAATGGAAATCAGTTCATCCTTCTTCTTATTCAAGCCCGTGAGCTCTGTGTCACACACCACAAAGGTGTATTCTGCCAGAGGACGCCCCTGATCAAAACCCGTAAAAAACTCTTTATTTTCCCGAAGTAAAGGATCGACACTCCCAAACCAGCTTCCCGGATTAAATAAGTTCATCATTTTCAGGCCACCGGATACATTTTGTCCAACACAGAATAGAGTCGCTCAATAACTGCAAAAGCCTCTTTCAGCATTTTTCTTTCCAACTCTGAAAGCTGTTCCGGATTAATATGGTTATCCGGTAATACTCCCTCTTCAATCTGACGTAATTGATGGATAAGTCTCTGTTGCATCTGAAGCTCATAAGCATCGTTTGCCAGCTTCCATATATCATTATTGATAAACTCATCAGTCAGCAACGCCTTTAATCTTGCCAGAGTATTCGTTTCACTAATGCCATGTTTCAAAGCCAGAACACGAGCAAAATTAACAAAAGGTGTTAAGCCCTGACGTTTTATATCAAGTTGATGTTTATGTTCACCATCCTTGTTAACAATAAAATTCTTAAAAAATGAGAGTGGCACCCGCGTTCCCATACACTGGCGAGCCAGATGTAAAAGAAACATATCTTTTTCTTGTGCTTTTGCATTCAGATGCCGACGTAAATCCTGCGCCAGACTATAATCACCATAACCTGAACGAAAATCGAAGAAAATTGTTGCATTCAAAAGTTCAGCCGGATCCGGCGCATCTATCCACTTACTAAAATAGCCTTTCCAGACGGAAAGAGGCTGACACCATTTAGGATTAATTGCCATAATCTCACCTGGGCACAGCGGATACCCACAATTCACCAGATGATCTATGGCTTTAGCTGCAAATTCCTTAAAATATTTCGCAGCAGCACTCTTTTCTTCTTCATTTTCAGGATCAGCATAGAGAATCGCATTATCCTGATCCGTCTTAAAGGTTTGCTCTCTACGCCCTTCACTTCCCATGAGCAACCAACAATATGCAAGCGGTGGCGGCCCCATTTCATCTTCAAGAAGAGTAAGCATTCGCTCTAGAATGTGATCGTTCAAAATTGCGATCATCTGGGTGATATTACCAGCCTTTGCGCCTTCTTTAATCAGGCTACGTATAACTTCTGGAATCTTTTGAGCCAGAGCATACAATCCACTGATCTTCTGCTGACCACGTATCTCCTTAAAAAGATAATAGGGAGAATGACCCTGCAATAACATAATGTCATGAGAAGTCACCACACCAATAATCCGACCACGGCGTTCAACAGCCAGATGATGGATGGAAGTAGCCATCATCTTCAAAAGCACATCGAAACAGAGAGATTGTGAGAGCACAGTCTGTACTGGCCCTGTCATGATTTCTTTTACGGGAAGCCTATAATCAAGCCCCGCAGCCACCACTTTACTCCGAAGATCTCTGTCTGTGATGATACCTACAATATTCTCCTCGTCCGTCGAATCAGACACAAGAAGACTCCCGACTCGAAACTCTGCCATACTCGCAGCTGCTTCCTGAATGGAGGAATCACTTGAGATCTTCCGCAAAATTTTGACAAGATCCCCAACTCTGACAGAAAAAAGATACAGATCATCACCACTACGTTTTGAAACCTTATGATGCCGAAGCTCACTGTAAGCAGTACTTACAATCTTCTCAGAAAAACTCTTCAGATAGTAATGAGTAAAAGAAGGCTTTTGTTCAACCAGATTAAGGAATATTTCCCTGGGCAGTAAAAAACAAAACGTATCTTCCACCGTTTCAATGTTAAGATTTGCAGGTGTACCGCGAATAATGCCCAAGGCTCCGATATAGGCACCGACACCACGAAAGTCCTTAAGTGTAACCTCCCCCTGATCGTCTTCAATAAAGGCTTTTACCCCTCCGCGCTGAATAAGGTAAAGATGAGTAATATCCGTTTCGCCTGTTGTAAGAAGGCGAGTTCCCTTCGGATAAAAGTCCACACGACAATGGCGTGCAATATCATCAAGAGTCGCATCATCCAAAGCACTAAACGGCATAATATCCCGGAAAAATGCTACTGCCATCTCGGGTGCTACAACATGAACATCTCCACTCTTTGCCATTTAGTTCCCCACAACAAATACTAACAAAAAAAAAGCGGGGTTTTCTTGAACGAAAACCCAGCTTTTCACTTCACATAGTCGCCCATATGTCTAAAAACTGTTTTTTCGGACTGCACTATTCATAACAACAATATGCCTACTTGCTATCCAAGGCCTTCTTACCGCTGATCAAATCATCAACAACTGAAGGATCTGCAAGGGTTGAGGTATCACCAAAATCTTCAAAATCGTTGGCTGCAATCTTACGAAGCACACGACGCATGATTTTACCACTTCGAGTCTTTGGCAGACCTGGAGCATATTGGATCGCATCGGGTGTTGCTATGGGTCCGATCTCTTTGCGAACATGCATTCTAAGCTCCACAAGCAGTTCATCTGTTTGCTCAACACCAGTATTTGGTGTAACAAATGCATAAACAGCCTGACCTTTAATCTTATGTGGCATCCCCACAACTGCAGCTTCTGCAATCTGTGGATGGGAAACGAGAGCAGATTCGATTTCGGCTGTTCCCAGACGGTGGCCTGAAACATTTACAACATCATCAAGACGACCCATGATCCAGAAATATCCATCATCATCTTTACGCGCTCCATCTTCAGGGTCATAAGTGTTATCGTATCGACTAAAATAAGCTTTTTTATAGCGCGCAGGGTCACCAAATACACCACGAAGCATTCCGGGCCAGGGTTTACGAATAACGAGATGTCCCCCCTCATTGGCACTGGCCTCCTCACCTTTTTCATTGTATATGGCGGCGTCAATTCCAGGTAGAGGCAAACTTGCAGATCCGGGTTTGGTTGGGGTGGCATATGGGAGTGGTGAAATCATAATTCCACCAGTTTCAGTCTGCCACCAGGTATCAACAATGGGCAGCTTCTCTTTACCGATATTTACGTGGTACCACATCCATGCTTCAGGGTTGATTGGCTCCCCAACCGATCCAAGAATACGCAGGCTGGAAAGATCATATCGCTTGGTAGGTCCGTCACCATCACGCATGAGCGCACGAATAACTGTGGGTGCAGTGTAAAAAGTGTTTACTTGAAATTTCTCAACTATTTTCCAGAAACGATCTGGCCCGGGATAGGTTGGAACACCTTCAAACATAACAGAAGTAGCACCAAGCCCAAGAGGACCATAAAGAATATAAGAATGTCCGGTAACCCAGCCGATATCAGCTGTACACCAATACACATCATCATCTTTCATATCAAAAACATATTGACAGGTGTGCATGGCATAGGTGAGATATCCACCAGTTGTATGAACAACACCTTTAGGCTTGCCGGTAGAACCTGAAGTATACAGAATGAAGAGGATATCCTCAGCATCCATGGATTCAGGCTCACAGGTTGAAGCAATACCTTCAGCTGTTACCTCATCACTCCACCATGTATCACGTCCCTCAGTCATGGAAACATCATTACCGCCACGTTTTACGACGATACAACTTTCGATGGTATCACACTCACTTAATGCTTCATCGGCATTTGGCTTCAACGGAATAGTCTTTCCTGCACGAATAACAGCGTCAGCAGTGACTAAAACTTTTGCTTCACAATCCTGAATACGACTTTGCAGCGCGATGGAAGAAAATCCCGCAAATACAACGGAGTGCATTGCTCCAATACGTGCACAAGCAAGAAGTGCAATGGACAATTCGGGAATCATCGGAAGATAGATAGAAACGCGATCACCCTTCTTCACACCTTTTTTCTTTAACACATTGGCAAAACGACATACTTCAGTGTGCAGCATTTGATAGGTATAAACTTTAACATCTTCCTCGGGTTCTCCCTGCCAAATTAGAGCAGCCTTATTACGACGGCCATTTTCAAGATGACGATCAAGGCAGTTATACGAAACATTCAACTTGCCGCCCTTGAACCAGTTAAACTCAGGCTTGTCATAATCGGCATCAACAACGGTATCCCATTTCTTATCCCAGGTAACCAATTCTTCAGCACGTTCTGCCCAATATCCTTCTGGATCATCCATGGATCTCTTGTATTCGGCATTATACGCATCAAGACTTCCAATGGCCGCTACATCTCTTCCTTCAGTTGGTGGCTCAAAAACTCGTCCTTCACTCAACAGGCTTGTGATTTTATCGTCGCTTGAACTCATAAAAGCATTCTCCATTCTGTTATCGGTTTTCTAAGCTGGCCGTAGGCTATTATCAATTATGTTGATAACAGCTTACAATTCGACAGCATAATTTCATTTTTTAGTTACATAGATCAACGGGATATATTGCCGTAGCAGGCCTTAGCATATTCCATTTTACAAGACAATTGTCAAATAAAAAAAAATTGCTGCGGTTATCAGTTTTAGTTATGCTAGAATTCCTTTTTTTTCTTTTCTTTCTCTCTCAAAACCAGTAATCATAGGCTAACTTTTAAATAGTGTTAGGCTTTTCCTAGCGATTTCTCTTCCCAACAAAAAAGGCTTCCTAAGCGACATCATTCAGAAAATGCAGCAATCTCTTGAAAAAGAAATTAAGGCTCTGCTCAAAAAGAATCAGAGTAAAAGAGCTATTTACAAAATGCTGGTCACTGATGCCAACAAGAGCGAGCTCACTAATTTGTTAAACAATTTACCACTTAATGCTCGCAGAAAAATAACGTTTGGTATAACCTTGTTTATTGTTGCTCTCCTGACACTGCTTACCATCAAACAGAGTCTTTATGTTTACTTGCATTCAAACACTGCAGCTTCGTTAATACTTGGGTTTGTGGGACCCATTATTCATATATATATATTAAGAGAACTGCTACGCAGCCACCGTCTGGCATATCAACTTCTGCCTTTTCTTTCAATTCTGGCCCTGTTGCACCAGGAAAACAGAATTCTTCCAGATATGTATATGTATATCTGCATGGCAATACTTTCAGGAATACTTTATTTGTTTCTTTTTCCCAAAAAAGAGCACATAGAGTATTCCCAAGTTTAATTATGTGTTTTTTTACAATCATGAGGTAGCACCGTGGAAGATGACCAAATAGAAGCAATGTCCAAACTACTGAAATCTATGTCCCACCCAATACGCTTAAAAATTCTCTGTCTTTTGCAGGAACAGGAGATGTCAGTGGGAGATCTTAGAGAAGAGGTAAAGACGACCAATGCCAACGTTTCTCAACACCTGAATATCCTTCGAAGTCAAGGAATTATCGATTACAGAAAAGATGCAAACTTTATTTATAATCGTATCCATGATCCTCGCATTCTTGAACTGATGGGAAAAATGCAGTCCCTGTTCTGCCCCAACACGAAGTAGCGAAGAAAAATAGGCATAACAGGTTGTTACATGTGTGTTTTGGAATTTCTCAATAATTACTCAAGGTAACAACCTGAATGGTATTTCTTTTTTAATACCCTCTCATCAGGAACGCCACAATCTCGTCAGATAGCACTCAAATTCAACCTAAGTCAAAAGTCTCTTTTCGTGTCGGTTAGGCACATCTTCCAACTCAATCTTAAAGAGTCTTTTCCACCTTCCTTTTTCGCACAGAAGAAAAAACTTACGGGTACTGAACAAACTGCGTGCACAACTATCCGGAAATATGAAGAATGAGATAAATACTATCTGGAAAGACACTTTTGCGATTCTACGACATAATACAATCCGAATTCTCGCAATCCATGTTAGCTATACAGTTCTTGGTGTGATTCTCTTTGCTCCAATAACTGGTATTCTCGGACAATTTTTTCTCGGTTTCTCAGGGCAATCAATGTTGTCCGATCTTGACATCGCATACTTTTTTCTAACACCACCAGGTATAATAGCTTTAATACTCTACGCATCCCTGCTACTAACCATTTTTGTTTTTGAGCAGGCGTCTTTAATGGCTCTCTGTTACGCGGTTTTGCAAAGACAAAATATGTCATTTTTAAGGTCACTCCTTTTTACTGCCTATCGGGTAAAAAAGATTTTTATATTTGCCACCCACCTGGTCTTTCGAGTGCTGTTCCTAACCCTCCCATTTATCAGCCTTGCTGCAGCCATTGCCTGGGTCATGCTCAATGATTACGATCTCAACTATTATTTTTCAATACGCCCTCCCGTATTTACCATTGCAGTGAGCAGTATTACTCTGGTATTACTTGTAATGACAGCCATACTTATCCGACATCTTTGCAGCTGGTTTCTTGCATTGCCACTTATCCTATTCAGTGACACAAGCCCTGCCCAGTGCTTTGACAAAAGTGAACGTCTTAGCCAGGGAAATAAACAGTTATTTCTAAAACTTCTTGCCAGCTGGACACTTGGTGGAATCCTGCTTAGTACAATTATTCTTGGTAGTGTTCAATTAATTGGCGCACTATTTGTCCCCCACTTCTTCACTTCCATCACATTAGTGATTCCAGTACTAGGAGGACTCGTTGCACTTTGGGCACTGGGAAATTTACTGGTCACAACTTTTACATCCAGCAGTTTTGCAGCATTCCTCGTTCAATTTTACGTACGATCCCAATGCGAGATCACTCCTGGGATTTTTAAGGATACGCTCCCACGTAACAAGAAAAAAATAACTCTCCCCCTGTTCGTCTTCCTTCTCCTCACAACAGTTAGCATCGCTATCCTCTCAGGGACCTGGCTGTTAAAAGGAATCCCTGCTGACAATGACACGATGATCATTGCCCATCGAGGAGCTGCCGGAAAAACACCTGAAAACACAAATATATCCATGCGTCATGCCATAAACGATGGTACGGACTGGATTGAAATCGATGTACAGGAAACCATTGACGGCAAAGTGGTGGTTATCCATGACAGTGATTTCATGAAACTTGCAAGAAACAATCTCAAAGTTTGGGAAGGAACTCTTGACGAAGTGCAGGAAATTGATATCGGCAGCTGGTTTGATGCTAGCTTTTCCGCTGAGCGGGTACCAACACTTGAGGACATACTTGCCATCGCAAAGGGAAAATGCCGCGTTCTTATCGAATTGAAATACTATGGCCATGATCTCATATTAGAACAACGTGTTGCAGAAATTGTTGAACAAGCGGATATGGTTAATCAGGTTGCCATCATGTCACTGAAATACAAAGGCATAAAAGAGTTTCGGAGAATACGCCCTGGCTGGTCGGTTGGATTGCTCTTAAGCAAGGCCATTGGGAAAATTTCTGACCTTGACGTGGACTTTTTTGCCATTAATACGACCACTGCAAAACCATCTTTTATCCGACGTATCCAAAAATCTGGAAAGAAAGTATATGTATGGACTGTAAATGATCATGTGTCAATGTCTCGCCTGATGTCCCTTGGCGTTGATGGAATTATTACCGATGAACCTGCACTGGCCAAGGAGGTACAAACCAAAAATGAAAGCCTTACACCTATTGAAAGACTTCTCCTCCATACAGCCGTACTGTTTAAAACACCAATTCCACAACACCTCTATCGAGATCAATCGCCATGAAACGTTCCATGATGAAAGTAATACTCGTGGTAATTGCCATACTTCTTGCGCTGTTCATACTGTTTGCTTTACGTAATACCAGTACTGAACCAGTCTCCTCAATCCTCTCCAATGCTGATGCTCTTGAAAGTCAACTGGAGATGAAGCTCCAGGAAAAGCTACTGACTGTGAAGAGTAATCCCGGAGCTAGCCTTTCAAAATTCACAACAGATGGCTGTAGTGGCGGGCTGTCGGTGGGTTGGGAATACCTGGCGAATATAATTCCCAGGTTTAAAGAAACACACGGAACGGTGCCAGCCTGGCAATCCTGCTGTGAAACCCATGATCTGGCCTACCATAGGGCAGGTTCAAGAGAAGACACTGCAAAATCGAGTTTTGAGGCACGCCAAAAGGCCGATCTTGAATTAAAAGCTTGCGTCATCGAAACTGGCAATAAGCGAAGCCCCGAACTCACGAAAGAGTATGGTATTCCAAAAACAGAACTGACACATATTTATAATGGTATTGCCAATTTGATGTACGGCGCAGTACGTATTGGTGGAATGCCATGTACTGACCTCCCATGGCGCTGGGGATATGGCTGGCCGGAATGCAGGTAGAAAAAAGGGATCGAAACTGCTACCTTTTCCCATTTTTAATGTCCTGAAATAGCAGCTCGACACTCCTCCGGAATAGTAAGCGTGGAAGGAAGCGAATCAGGGCCACTGACAAGGACCGATTTTAAGTTCCAACCTTTACTTCTTTCCTCTCCCTGAATCGGAATCCCTCCGAGAAGCCCAATCAAACCGAGTGGATCGATACGTTTCAGCAAGGGATTAATGGTAAAAGCTGTCTGACGGTATTTAATTCTTTCTTCAAAGAGTTCGCCCAAAGATGGGCCAAGCCAGTATTCCCCAGTTGTCTCAACAAAGAATTGCCCTAAATATTCCACTTTGACAGGGGCTAATGTTTTCATACGTAGTACACCAGCACCTAGTAAAGCAGTTTTCCCAGAACAGTCAACACCGTTAATACGCTGACTTTTACCATTACTCTTTACAACTATTTCTCCCATCAACTCTCGTACATTTGCAAAAACTATTGCATCTCTATCCACTGATTCCTGGACATCAAGTGGAAAAACTCTGCACGTTGAAGATCTCTTATCAAGTCGATACAAGAGCATAGTCTCATAGTCAATATAGACTGACTCTTCAGTGCTCACTATACTGCTTGCAGAATCGGAGATTTCATATACCAGGAGTCTGGTTCGAGGGTCATTCTCAATAGCAGAAGGGGGCTGAATTGTTTGAGAAATTGTCCAGGTATCTTTTGCCATAGCATGAGTACTACTGGATATAATTAACCAGACAAAGAATGAAAGGAGAGAAGGGATGGAACACATACGACATGCAATCCTACAAACAGCAGGTAACATAGCTGCCTGTAGGATAATCATGTTTAGAAAGAATAGGTAATGTTCATAGATACCATTGAAGTCTCAAGTTCTGCGCCGGCACTGTCATTGTAATTAATACTCACGCCTTCATTGTTAAGGTCCCATACAGAATCGCCTTTCATGGTGTCATATTTTTCATAAGCATACGCGACTTCGAGCCCAATGCTATTACTGATGTCATAGCCAAAACTGACATCAAAAGCGATCATGCTCTCATTGCTAAAATCATCAGTCGTGACAAAATTGCGTTGGTGGTGCTGATCAACAGCTTCTCCACTTACAAACACACTCCCGGTTAATTTGGCCGCCAGATGGATACGATCAAAATCACCTTTAAAACCAATCCCGATATAAGGAACATCAAAGGTCTGTTCGTAGGTAATACCAAGTTCATCATTCGGGAAGGTGCCAGCCACATCTCTGAAACCATTCACAGAATACACAAAAGATCCGCCACGAGCCTGCCACTCAAAGTTGTCACGGCGAAATCCAACTATACCTGTCAGCTGTATCTGATTGGTGGAAAATGCCGTCATTTCAGCATTCACATCTATAATGAATCCTTTAGTTACGTCAGTGTTGTCATGGGTAGACTGATCCGTCCAATCCATTCCAGGTGTCGCCCAGTCATAATCTTCCATATAACCACTTCCGTCGCCTATGTTAAACCAGGTATCAATATTAATATTCAGCCATTGCCGTGCCTGAATCGTGGCTCCAAGGCCAACCATATAGAGCGAGTCAATATCCCAGGTAAGTTCACTGGCTTTATGGCCTCCGCGGTGTGGCCAATAAACTAATTCATGAGCCTCACCTGTGAGATAGCCAACACCTACGCGACCAGTAAAAGCAATACCGGCCTGCTCACTACTTATCTCGGCTGTTGCCTCTGTATCAACAGTTGCGGCACCGACCTGACCGACAGGCATCAATAACGCCATTGCGGTTATAGCCAGAGTGTTCCTTACACGCTTTGAAGAATATCGGGTTCCCATTTGTCTCTCCTGTCACAGGATTAGTGAATTATAAATATTATCAACGATATCCTTTCAGTTTAGTTCACCCTGCCAAACAAAGTCAAAAACTATTTTCATCTGCTCCTTATTCAGAACAGAACAATTTTCACGTGAAATGATTGGCAATGGCACATTGAATGTGCTAACACTGGTGAACAGTAAATAAGCCAACACTCTGTTCAACACTCCCTTGAAAGATGAAAGTACCTCCACCAAATTCTAAAGAAAAACATGTGCTTTGCAGCAATGTATAAAATATAAATTCTCTCTAAACAAATAAAACTCTCAATATTGTAAATATCATCGGATACCTTTATGAATATCAAACATTCCATTCTGGGCTTTCTTATCTTCACTCTGATAGGACAAACAGCCTGGGCAGGGCGTGCTCCTTTAAGAACAGTAGCCGCCGAGCCTTACGCATCAGCATTCGTTCTTGATGCAGACACAGGAGAGACACTCTTTGCAAAAAATGCAGATGCACAGGTGTATCCCGCAAGTACCTTAAAACTAATGGTTTTGCTGGTCATTCTGGAAAGAATTGAAGCAGGTACACTGCAACTTGATGAAATGGTTCAAGTAACGGTTGAAGCCTACAAAATGGGTGGCTCCCAGGTGTATCTTGATCCAAAAGAACAGTTCCCCCTTGAAGAATTACTCTATGCCCTGATGATCCAATCAGCAAATGATGCTGCTGTTGCACTTGCCAGCCATGTGGCAGGAACCAAGGAAGCATTTGTCGAGTTAATGAATAGAAAAGCTCAAGAGCTGGGTATGAAAAACACCAGGTTCTCCTCTGTTCACGGCTTGCCGCCATCCAATGGGCAACAGGTTGATGTGACCACAGCCCGGGATTTTGGAATCCTCTGCCAAAACCTGAGTAAACGACCGGAGGTCTACAAATACACAGGAACCAAAGTTCGGGACTTTCGGGGAGGAGAGTTTATCATGCGTACCCACAATCACCTCCTAGAGAATGTTGACGGGTGTGATGGATTCAAAACGGGTTATTTCAGCAAGGCCGGCTTTTCAATTGCTGCCACTGCCAAAAGAAATGGGGTACGACTTATTGCAATTGTCATGGGCAGCAAAAATCGTAAGGTTCGGGATGCAAAAGCTACAGAGCTCTTGAATAGAGGCTTTGCAAAAGTTCCAGCCAGACAAAAAACAGCGCCTCACGCAGTTACTAAAACAGTAACGACCGAACAAAAAAAGATCACAACCCTTTCAACTTCCCAGAAAGAAAATACTCCCTCTCTCGGTTCGCCACAAAAAGAAGTGAACACCATTAATGATTCTTCCGGATCGGGATGGCTAAAATTCTTTATGGGAATAGGAGTGGGGCTATTGCTGTATGCAGCATTTGATTTTTCTCGTATTAGAAGACGCGGTACAGGCAACAGACGCATAAGAAAATACTAAAACAACATTAACAGACTGGACAAATCGATCAGGCAACATAATAGTGTAAGAACAAAACAAAATATTAATTCATTTAATTCTTCACAAGGTGAGCTTTATGATTGTTACAGACTGGATCCACAGCATTGCTGGTTTTTTTATTTTACTTACAATGGCACTTGGCATAGATTGCGGCCATAATCCGTTATTCCTTCATAAATACTGGCTTTTCGGAACCGCTTTTGTGGGCCTGAATCTTTTTCAATTTGGATTCACTAAATTCTGCCCCATGGGATTAATTCTAAAAGCATTTGGTGTTCCTGTGTGCAGGCATAAATAGACAAATCGCTCTATAAAATAGTACTATTTGCCCGGTTATCAGCTCTGCCTTCCTTGCAGCGACTAGTTATCCGGGCTTTTTTAATGTATTCCAGGGCAGCTGGATAATCGGTTGAACTATGCAACAATATAAGGAAACCTGAAGGTGCTTCACTCACTCATTGACAACTTATGATCGTACGCATAATCCTCAATAAGATCAAAACGTCCTTTACAGATCTTCTCCCCATTATCCTTGTTATAGCATTTTTCCAGATCGTGGTCCTGAAACAGCCATTACCGCAAATAGGTGAGGTCATTTTTGGGGCACTTCTGGTAGTTCTTGGCCTCAGCCTTTTCATCCAGGGACTGGAAATGGGATTGTTCCCGATTGGCGAAGTGATGGCCCATGCTCTTGCCAGAAAAGGAAGTCTCTTCTGGCTTCTTTCTTTTGCCTTTGCACTTGGTTTCTCTACAACTGTTGCAGAACCAGCCCTCATTGCAGTTGCTGCAAAAGCTGCTGAAATAGCAGGTAATGGCGGGCTCATTGATTCAACCCCAGAATCATTAAAAGAGTATGCTTTCGGACTCAGGATGTCTGTTGCTTTTTCAGTGGGTCTCGCAATCTTAATAGGTGTTTTGCGAATACTTCGTGGCTGGCCAATCCACTATCTCATTATCGGCGGCTATGCTCTTGTTATGCTCATGACCATCATTGCACCAAAAGAAATCATCGGTATTGCATACGATGCCGGAGGAGTCACAACATCCACAATTACCGTACCATTGGTTGCTGCTCTGGGTGTAGGACTGGCCTCATCAATCAGGGGTAGAAGTCCTTTAATTGATGGTTTTGGACTTATTGCTTTTGCTTCTCTTCTTCCCATGATTTTTGTCATGGGGTATGGGCTCCTTCTATTTAGCTGATATGATAAAGATATTCACGACTTTCATAACAGACTTTGGTGATATACTCCTTAGCACCTGCCGGGATGTTCTGCCCATTCTCCTGCTCATAACAGTCTTCCAACTCTTTGTGTTACGCCAAAAGATAGTAAATCCTGGTCGATTGATTGTTGGTGGCATATATGTTGTCCTTGGCCTTGCACTCTTTCTGGCGGGCCTTGAAAAAGCTCTGTTTCCGTTGGGAAAGATCATGGCGACACAACTATCTGACCCTGGCTTTATTTATGGCACAGGAATAATTCCAAACAAAGCAAACTGGATGGCATACGGGTGGGTTTATCTCTTCGCCGCGATGATCGGCTTTGCCACAACCGTTGCAGAACCATCTTTAATTGCTGTTGCATATAAGGCTAATGAAGTCTCGGCAGGAACAATTTCCACCTGGGGCCTGCGAATTACCGTGGCCATTGGAGTTGCCTTTGGTATAAGTCTTGGGACATTTCGTATCATAACCGGAACACCACTTTACCTCTACATTCTAGCTGGTTATGTAATAGTTATTATCCAAACCCTCTTTGCACCAAAAAGTATTATTCCATTGGCCTACGATTCCGGAGGAGTCACCACCTCAACCGTAACAGTACCGCTAGTCGCATCACTTGGGCTTGGTTTATCTGCCACTGTTCCAGGAAGAAACCCGGCTATTGATGGTTTTGGCCTCATCGCTTTTGCCAGCCTTTGTCCAATTATTTCCGTAATGGCTTACGCGCAACTTATGGATTGGCGAACAAAACGTAATAGAAACAACAAGGGAGAAAAGTAATGCGCTTTAAACTCATCTTATCTTCAGTAAAGCCTGATATCACAGACACAATTGTGGATGCTGCAAAAGCATCCGGGGCTACCGGGGCAACAATTATACCTGCACGGGGAACCGGAATCCATGAAGCAAAAAGTTTTTTCGGGCTTTCACTCGAAGCACAAACAGATATAATAATGTTCCTTGTGGAAGAACATCGTGTCCTCCATATTCTTGATGTGATACAGGAAACGGGAGAATTCCAGAAACCTGGAACCGGAATAGCCTTTGTCCTCCCCGTCGAACATGTGGTAGGACTGGAAAGCCAGATGGAAATGTTTGAACAGGAAGTCCGGAAAAGCTACTTTTAAGAGACACTATTCATTTTATAGGGGAAAAATATGACTGATGACACTAGCTCAATCACACGAGCGCGAGATGTAATGAGTAAAGAACTCATTACGATCGATGGTATGGCCACTGCAAAAGAAGCTGTCGCCAGCATGCGTGCTAAAAATATACGCTGCCTTCTCGTGGAGAAAAGACACCCGGATGATGCCTGGGGAATAGTTGTTGTTCAAGATTTTATAAAAGGCTGTATCATGGCTGGCCGTTCACCAAGTGAAGTAAATGTCTATGAGATCATGACTAAACCAGTGATCACCGTTCCGGCTGACATGGATATTCGCTATGTTGCCCGACTGATATTCAGGGCAGGTATAAGACGCGCTCCTGTGGAAGAGCATGGTAAAATTATCGGAATGGTTTCCCTGTCATCATTGATCCTGGAAAATGAGCTTTTCTAACAATCCAGTATGTGTGAAATTGTGGTTTTATGAACAAGAGACCTTGTACCTGCCAGCTAAAACCACAATTCACTTTACACCTCTATGTTGCGCAAAGCAGTCTCAAGTCATCTTAGCACCGCAAGAGAGCTGCCAGCAACACGTTGACTGAGAACACGTTTTCTCTTTCTTGAAACAAGGAGTATGTCCTTCCTTCTCCTGAATAATCCACACAAGGTCAGCAAGCTTCATTCCTTTTCCGTCAAACCCAAGTTTTATAGCTTTTCTTCTTGCAAAGGCAGAGAGTGAGGAGCCCTTTAAAAATATCGTTTTCTTTGCTTTCTTAGCCATTACATTCTCCTTTTCACACACAGGCTTAGTTGAATTTACACATATTTTAAATCGGCAGAATATGCATTTCTTCGCGAGTTTCATGCATTCCTCGCAAAACCTGACCACTTCGACCATCCACCGAAACAAGATCACCAAACTTAATCACAGTCTCACCAATCTCACAATACTGACGAGCCTCATAAACCTTTAAATGCTTACAACCAACAATACAGGTCTTTTCAAGACGCACAGCAACCACCGAGGCATGAGACGTCTGACCTCCTCTGGAAGTAAGTAATCCTTCTGCCATGTCAATCACTTTTATGTCCTCAGGCACAGTATCCGAACGAATCAGGATAAGCTGTGTATCAGGATCCGTCCGACGCAGTTCCTGAATATTTTCTTCGGTAAAGACAGCACGCCCGGAAAGGGCCGAGCCGGAAACACCGATTCCTTTGCCAAGATAGGCTTTTTCAACAGCGTCTGCATCAGCAAAGACCTGAAACCGTTCCTGCTTTTTAATCGTGATCATATCTCTGGTTTGCAAAAGATAGAGCTGGCTGGCATCAGGTCCTTCAAAGGTAAATTCAATTTCCTGGGGATTCCATCGTTTGTCATAAACAAGTTCTCTTGAGATACTAAGCAGCTCCTGATAGATGTCCGGGTAACGAACCTCCAGAGTTTTATCCACTGAGCGGCCATCAAGCTCAGCCTGTTCCACTGAAATGGGATAACTGGTAACAAGACCTGAAACAATATCTTCTCCCTGATCGCCGTAGGCATAGTCCCCCCATAGGGCAACACGCTGTACTTTCCGGTATGGATGAGCAGTAAAAAGTACACCGGAGCCGGACGATTGACTTCTGTTTCCGTAAACCATGCTCTGGACAATAACCGCTGTTCCCCATGAATCAGAAACATCCATAATCTTTCTGTAGTCCGATGCTTTATCTGTCTCCCAAGAGTCAAAGACCATCTCAATTGCCGTCACCAGCTGCAACCATGGATCATCTGGAATAGCTAAACCCCGATTACGAATGACTTTTTGATATTCCAGTGCCAGCTCTTTCATCTGCTTCGGAGCAAAGTGCCCTTTCATACTGACACTATATTTCTCTTTGGCATCGTTCATAAGCGTCTGAAACTCATCCCTCGGGACACCTGATGTCATTGCCCATGATTGTAGAAATCGCCTATAATTATCCCATGCCAGATAACTGTCTCCGTATTCTTGAGCAGCCTCTTCGATGAGCTCTTCATTTGTTCCCACATTGTGGATTGTGGCCATCATTCCAGGCATGGAAACAGCAGCTCCACTGCGAACAGAGAGTAAGAGAGGATCTTTGGATCCTGCAAATTTCTGTCCTGTTATTTTTTCAAGCTCAGTGAGAGACCTTCGAATGCGCTGCATAAAATCCTCACGAGCCTTGTCAAAACCATAAACAACCTCCCGGCATCGAAATATTTCTGTGGTAATAATAAATGCTGGAGGAACTGCCTTTTTATCATCCCGTAGCGTCACCAGATTATAGCCCTTATTGCCAAGATGGATAAGATCATGGGTATAGGGGTTTCGTTTGTGAAGTTGGGAAATTGCTCGTTTAGGATTGTATGTCATCAGTAAATCAAGACGGCGTTCATCAAGAATATCTTTCTGGCTCTCAAGTGTTCCAATAATTCTGGTGATAAAATTATCAAGATGCTGCAATCCAAAAGTGGTTGCAATCAGGTCTCTTAAAAAAGCTTCTGAGAGGCTATGTATGGAATTCGTTTTATCATCGTCATTCCAGAGAGACCTGTATTTTGTAAGAAGATTCTCTGGCCCGATTTGCGGAATAATAATGGTAAGGTTATTCTGATGAATATTTGTGTAATAGGAATAAATAACATCCTTTACACCCTCTGAAAGACCACGAAAAATATCAAGATACTGGGTATAAGAGAACCTCCGGACATTCAGCGAACTCGTGAGTAACGAAATATAAGTTTCAAGTCTTCTCGATGAGATACCATCCACCTGCAGAGCACGCAGGTATAATTTCAGGCATTTGACAATACGATAAAAAGTTGCCTGAGTGATAATGGAAAGATTTACTGTTTCAGGCAACCGTTCAAGAAAAATATTTGTCAGATTTTCCAGGCGAAAGCTCAAGCCGAGACTGTCAAATTTCTTCTCACGGTACTTACCGTATACCGACGGGATATCAACGGCGATATGTCGTTTATAATAAATATCTTCCCTGGCCTCAAATTTTTCGGGCGACAGAATAGTCTCCTTCAAACCTTCCAGGGCGGACAACAGAGCTTCAATGCACTCAGTAGTCCCGCAATGTTCCAGTGTCAACAGCAAATCTTCCATCTCCGGGAAACCTTCCTGGGCCGCCTGATCCAGCTCTGTTCGTAATTCCTGGAACCCTAAATTATACTTTTGATTCAGCAGTTGAAACATTTGAACCAGCAAATCAAAACGTCTCAACTCTGTCTTGGGAATATCCGTCTGACGAGTAAGGTAAATTTGTCGTTTTTCCTGTTTCCAGGAAAGCAGATCATCGGGTGAAGAAAACTCGAGCTGATGCTCAATCCGCTTTGCCAGCTTATGCTGGTCATCGATAAAAAGCCCTTCCAAAGCTATTTCCGAATACACCTCATCTGGAAGAAACGGACGCAGCACGATCTTCTTTTTAGTGAACCAAAAAGTAAAAATGGCTTTAATAAAATCAACAATGAGATTGGAACTCTCAACATGGCTCTGTTTTCGCAAAAAATGAATTAGCAGATCATGACGTTTATGGATTTCATCTAGCTCTGTAGAGACTTCACGCAGATCACCTTCTGCCCCAATCTCATTAAAAAAGACCGGCATAAGCTTAGTAAACTGCTTTGCCAGGTTATAGATTGGCTCAATGGGATGATTAAGCAGGTTTGTAACATCCCGCTGGAAAAGATCAGTGTCTTTAACACACGTTCCCGAGAGCTTTATATTAATAATGAGCGCAGAGAAAAGAGTGCCGCACCACTTTGGCTCCTGCATTATCAGATTGAGCCATACCCTGATGTTGGCAAGATGGGCAGGATTGGTAATGGGCTGCCAATCTTCGTCTACACCCATTACATTAGCATATTGAAACCCGAAACGAACAGCCTGCCAGAGAAAAGCCTCAACCATCCGACCATTCTTACGCTTAAAAACTTCTCCACCGAGCACCTGGATACATTGCAATGAAGTATGAGGATATTTTCGTACATTCACCTTGAGAAGGTGAAATGCAGTGAGAAGAAACTCTTCAATTTCCTCAAACTTCTGCAAACGAATAAGCTGAACCAGAGAACGATTAATCTCACGCAGGGTTTCTTCATGGATCAGATACAGACCCTTGGTATCCATGATCCGGAAAAGAAACAGAAGCTTCTGATTTTCGGCAAAGCGATTTAATGGTAAGCCCTGTTCCCGTGCCTTACCAAGCTCTTCTTCATCGGCCTCAGCCAGACGTGCAGGTATCTCCTTATACAGGCGAACGATATCAACATGAGCAGGTAAATCAAGGATATTGCGCAGAGCCTCCACCGGCTCCTTCTCTGCATCTATACTCTTTACAGTATTGATGTTTTTTTCCATGGACGCATGGGAAATTGCAGAAAACAGCTTACCGGAATGGAAGTCTTCGCACAATTCTCCACAATGATCCAGAAACCAGGGAAGAGGGTCTTCCTCGTTGAGCCAATAGTTATAATTCCGCTTCAAAACTGCTTGCATGAGTCTAGCCATTGGACGATAATCAAAAGCATCAGCTCCCTTTTCCGTAAAAGCAAGCAGAGAGACTGCTAACTTCTTCATGGGATGCTGCCCCTGCACAATGTACATCATAATAGGGCTTTCTCCATCATCGAGTTCAACAAGTCTTTCGAAATACTCATTTAGTGCCGACTGGTACCGGTACAAATCGTCCACAGAAAAGAGCCCAACCATCTTGGCGACCCAGGCCACCTGAGATTCAATGGTTTGAGAAAGGAGTTTACTGTTTTTTCCACAATCCACCATAGCATCAATAAAGAGTCCCGCAAAAAGAGTAAATGCCTCCGGTCCTTTTTTATGGCGTACATAATAATTACTGTTTTTTAAAACAAAACTACGTAATTGGGGGATTAGGATATTCCAATTGCGATAAGGATGGCATATCTCATAGAGAAGACTTTTAAGGGTATTATGAAGGCCCTTATATCGGGACACAACATCAAGCAAGAGCAATAATTCGGAATCAATCTCCACTTCTTCGGCTGTTTCCAGAAGATTTGCGGCTAATGCATCCGACTCGATATCTTTAAGTATTTTTTCCATCATTCCGTTCTATTGTAAATGTTATTTCTTCATTTTTTCAAGTTTCTAATTATTAGTGCCTTACTCCTTGAAAGCTGTCAAAAAAAGACAGCATGAGAGCTTTTTGAAATCAAAAACTTAGAATTACCACCAAGGCACTTATCCGGCAACTCTAAAACGTTTTCCGACCTGTTGGGTTAGACATTTTGTCACGCAAATTCAGGGGTTTTCTCGTAACAAATAAAAAAAAGAAACCGTTTCATATCTTCCAGGAAGATACCTTTTGTTGAAACCATTGAATTCACAAGAAGCTGCTAAGCCCTGATTTTTTTGTTTGTGAAAAAAACCATATTTCAATGGAAATCAATGCAATCATCGATTATTCATACAAATGAGTGCAGTATTAAACCTGACAAATTCCACCTCCATTAAAATTGTCTTTTAAACAATCAATCGTTACAAGCGCAGGAGCCACAAATGCATCCAACAGAAACTCAGCAAAAGGTGTCGCGGTTTCATTTAAAAAAAATAATACTCCTACTGAGTCTCTTTCTTTCCTCTACAACTTCCATGCATGCAACCGAGAATCCCACCCTTATCCCTGTCATCAATCTTCTGCTCAACAATGGCAACAAATCATGCTCCATTGATTATATCGATGATGATCCTAAATACGATCTCGCGTACAAAGGCCTCTATTTCTACCAGCCAGCAATGCCTCACACACAATATGAGTTGGAACAATTGTCTGATGCTGACTTCAATAGCTTAACACTGACTGACCGCAGAAAAGTTGCTGACAAACTGCTTGCGACTCTTTTCTATGGTTACCCGCCTCAGGTACTGCATCAAAAAATTACCTCTGGAAATTTTCTCTGTTCCATACGCCAGGGGCTTTTTACCGAAAAAAACGACATGGTTTGGGTTGAGAATGAAATACGTAATGATGATCACTATTATCACACTCAATGGAGTCCTAATGAAATTTTTGACATCCTTGCCCGCTTCTATGCCATGGAACATCTGGACAAACACTTCCTGCACAACTGGATCGCCTATACACTGACCCAGACAATCATGTTTTCCCCGGCATATGAGCTGGATTCATCACACTATCCAAATGTTGCCAGTGTCTATAACTGGCTTGTTCTCGATATAAATGATGATGTCGGGATGCGCTATTCAACATATATGCATATGACAAGTTCTGATAACTGGAGACGATTTCGCAGCCCTGAGGACAACGGCCGCGAGATGCTTGAAATCTATACCTTCGACCTTGATGATACCGATGTACCAAAAGCTGCGACCACCCTGCAAAGCTGGTATCTTGACGACGATTATGACACCCTAGTAATAGGTTTGAACCAGAACACCTTTCCCCAAGATATTTTTGGAACCACAGTCACCACCGGGTTTGATTTTTACCGGGAACTGGTTAAATCAAACGGATTCACCAATGGAAGTGTACGGCGTCTGGTTGATTTCTTTTTTACCGACAATGACGACGCCAGTAAAACAGTAATAACTGATCAGATCGTTGCAAGCAACCCAGAAACATGGAAGGATATACTCCTTCAAATCGTTTTTTCCAAAGAATTTCTTCTCCATACAAAAAGAGCAAAAAGTGCAGAAGAACTCCTTTTCTCTCTTGTCAGAAAACTGGAATACAAACACAACAGACGTGGCTTCTATTATTTTCATTATGATCTGATCGATATGAACCAGGCTTCCATGAAGTATAAACTTGGCAAGCTTGACAGAACACCGCTCGACACCCTTTCTTTTGCTTATTATCACAAATATATCAGAGAAACAATTCTGCGCAAGAATGTCGATTGCCGGGAAGACTACGAGAATAACTACGAAGAGTGGTGGGCATATGGCTGGCGACCTCAGTTGCTTAGTAACGATCGATTCACGTACCTTGAAGATGATGCTGAAGCATCATTAACTTCGTTTGTTTCCTATCTTTTTGAACTACTTATTCAACGACAGCCGACCGACGAAGAACTGGATATGTTTAAATCAGATATATTAAATGCAGAGCGGGATGGTTATTCAGACTGGGACTCAAACCTTGATGGTCTCAATGGATGCAGATACTATGGGCGTGAACATACTGCTAAAGATATTATGGATTATATCTCACGACTGAGTGAGCTTTACACATTCCAGGAGATACAATAATGAACAGACGTGATTTTTTAAAACTCTCTATGTATGCAGGCTGTAGCTGCCTTATCCCATCATACTCCCGTGCTGCCGGGCCACTTGATAATGTGACATTCAACTCGGCAAGATACAATGCAAACCGCCCACAAACCATTATGGTTTTTCTTTATGGTGGTGCCAGTGAACTGGCTGGTAATTTCACCAATTATGATGGCTTTAAGAATCTCTCACAAAGCAGTTATGAAACACATTTTGGCAATTCACTGAATGCAACGGCCAATGGGTTCTGGGCAGAGGCCGGTGGAATCTACATGGAAGAATTACTGGCTGCACAGAAACTGAATGTTTTTCGAACATGCTTCAGCCAGGTACGTTGGGACAATGACAATCGTTCCCATGGCCCTTGTGTAGCCCAAAACCAACGTGGTTCTTTTAATGAAGATTCTTCAGGTATCTTCGCCAATCTTGCCCATGTACTTAAAACATATGGCCACATTGATGAAAACACAAAATTACCTTTTTTGACCATGGATGGAGACTCTGGTTTTTACGCCACAGGAAATCTACCAAGAGATCCTATCCTTTCCCCTGTAAGTATCAACGAAGACCTTGATAACCCAGAGCACCCTGACAATCCATTTCATCGTAACTATGATCCGGGTTTCGCAACTGAAATGAATCTGCTTGCACAACAGATCAATCCCCCCGGGAAAATAAGAGATGCCTTTGAAAAACGTGCTGAAATGGATGCTTTCATAGAATCCATAAAAACTCTGCCGGATCCGAATAGCAACTTAACTGAAGCTTATAAATATGAAGATAACAGTTTTGCCAAAAAGCTAAAGACAGCGATCAAGATACTGGACTTCAACCAGGACACACAGGTGGTAACTCTGTCCACTTCAGGGCTTGGAGGGTGGGATGACCACAATGATGCAAGTAACTACTTATCACGAATGAAACAGCTCTTCCGGGGGCTGAAATCAGCCATGGCCCATATCGATCTCATTACCGATAGCAATAGACGTGAGCGAATCAACATAATGGTCATGGGAGACTTCGGACGGGGAGTCAATCTAAATAGTGCAAACGGATGGGACCACGGTAATCTGCAAACAGCCTATGTGCTTGGAGGGAGTGCGTATTTTCATACCCCGGGTATTGTTGGTGAAACAGTTATAGAAGATCTTGGATCAGTCAATAGACTGTACCTGCGTCCACACGAATCTTCCTATTGGTTTGAGCCCCTCAGTATGGCCTCAAGCATTTATTCCATTTATGGTATCACAAATCCGGAAATACTTACGGATGGGATACCGGTAATTGCTCCGCTTGCCGGATAGAATAATGGCTTAATTTCTTTTTGCCGCTATTTTTTTCCCCAAACCTCAATGAAACATTTTCCTACTGAGGTTTGAGGGACTGGAAAAGCTACAAGTCCAGAGTCTTACAGAGCCTTATTGACATCCATATGTACAATTAAATCAAGCATTCGATTGGAATAACCCCACTCATTATCATACCAGCTCATAATTTTTACACTGGTACCGATAACCTTGGTAGATTGTCCATCAATAATTGAAGAATGCGAGTTACCTTTATAATCAATAGAAACCAGAGGTAAATCGCTATAGCCCAGATAACGGTTACTGGCATCTTTTAAGGCTTGATTCACCTCGGGGACAGATGTCGCCGCCTCCACTTCCATCACAGCATCGACCAGCGAAACATTAGGTGTGGGCACCCGAACGGCAAGTCCGTCAAACTTGCCCTTCAGTTCAGGAATCACAAGCGCAACCGCTGCCGCTGCACCAGTACTTGTGGGGATCATGGAGAGTGCCGCAGCCCGTGCCCGACGTAAGTCCGAATGAGGAAAATCAAGAAGCCTTTGATCACCAGTGTAGGCATGAACGGTGGTCATTAGTCCATGTTTAATACCAAAATTATCAAGAATAACCTTCGCTAAAGGAGCCAGGCAATTTGTGGTACAGGATGCATTTGACACAATATGATGGACAGTGGGATCATATTCATCCTCATTTACTCCCATAACAAAGGTTTTAATATCACCCTTTGCAGGAGCTGAAATCACGACCTTTTTAGCACCAGCACTTATGTGCTTCTGTGCTGTATCACGATCTCTAAATAGCCCTGTGCATTCAGCAACATATTCTACTCCAACTTCTCCCCAGGGTATATCCGCAGGGTTACGATGGCTACTCACTGGAACATGGTGTCCATTTACAGTGATCCCATCATCATCCCCTTCCACATCCAGATCATACACACCCATTATCGAATCATATTTCAACAGGTGAGCAAGGGTTTTATTGTCGGTGAGGTCATTGATAGCCGCAATCTCAATGTCAGAAAACGCCGGATCTTTCGCAAGAGCTCTAAAAACACTTCTTCCGATACGACCAAAACCATTTATCCCAACTTTGATTGCCATAACTCGTCTCCACGTAATTATTCATATTTACCAGACTTATTCTCGAATTTCTTTTGTGTAAACAAAACATACAACAAGAAACAAGGAAAAACGCCTAGCCACTAATTTTATTCTGCTTTGCCTTTTTATACAGCTTTACATATTCCTTGCTGACCGTATCCCATGTGTAACGTTCATGTATCAGATTAATAGCCTGTCGCTGTATCACTCGAATGGCTAAAGGATCCGTCTCATAGAAATATAATGCTCTCTCAATTGCTTCACATAAAGCATCAGAGGTCTGTTTATCATAGGAAAAACCGGTTATTCCATCCACCACCTTCACCAAACCGCCAACGGCGTGAACAATTGGAAGATTCCCAAAGAGCTGAGCCATAAAATCAGTCAGACCGCAGGGCTCATACTGGGAGGGAATCACAAAGAAATCGCCTGCGGCATACACTTTATTGGCAAGAATTGTGTCGAAACCACGAAGGATGCAGACACGCCCTCTATTTGATTCTTTTTCTGCCAGTTGAACCAGTCCCTCTTCATCGTGACGATTACCACTGCCGAGCAGCAAAAAACGAAAATCACTTCTTTTCTTGAGCAGTTTTTTTAAGGAACTTGTTAACACTGCTACCCCTTTCTGGGTGCTGAGTCTTCCTATAAAGGTGACTAGCGGTGCATTTGGGTCAGGGTCAAGAACACCGGACTGTCGAATTCCGGATATTTCGCCTTCTTCTGCAAGTTGCTGCAGCAAAGCATTTTTACATTCTTTTTTCCCATCCAGTGCTGCAGTTCCCTGTGGATCAAAAGAGGCTGCGATATGTGATCGTGTATGTTCTTTTGCAGAGAAGGCATCCGGATCAATTCCATTGGTGACACCTTCGAGGACAATATTTCTTTCCAGCAACTCGTGACCAAGCCATCCGGTAAGATGATCATCAACGGTTTCCTGCAGCTCCCGGGCATAGTTTTCACTAACAGTATTCATTACTGCATAAGGAGCTCCAGCAAGGAAAGGATCAAAACTATCTTCGAGATTAGCCTTACGAATGAGCGGGAGTGGCAAATCAGTACTTGCCTGGGCAAAAGGAATATCTGCAATCTCCTGGTGATAGCCCTGCCCAGCATTGTGGACGGTAATCACACACCCTGTTCCCCGAAAATAGTGGCGAAAGCCCTGTTGTTCTGAAATCATGGCAGGAAGAATAGCATTATGCCCATCATGGCAATGAATCACATCCGGCCTGGCACCAAGAATTACCATCAAATCTATTGCAGCCTTCTGCAATAGAATATTCATGGCAAAATAATCAATGTGCCCTTCTCCTGTTTTCTGCCAGGAAAAACTTGCCTCTTCTTCAGCTGTGTATGTGTATACATTCTGTTTCTCACGGAATCTTTCAGACTCAATAAGGTAAATGCTAACCAGATCTTTTACACTACCCCAGACCTTCACTTCTTCCTTACGCAACTCTTTGGGGTAATTCAAATCAACATGAAACTGAAGATCTTTCTTCGAATCCAGCGGATCGGACAGGAGCTTGAAGCCCAACTGTTCCGGTTTCATAAATCCATAGCAGGGAAGCACTACATGGACAGAGCGTCCTGACTGTTTAGCAAGGCTGACAGAGAGCTGCGACACCACATCTTTCACCCCCCCGGCACCTGCCAGATCACCGTATTCACGGCTCAACATCCAAATGCTGCAAATGGAGTTTTGTTGTTCATCCATTGCTCTCTACTCCGTTGGGAAGGCAATACTCATATGCCTTAACAGGTGATCTACTAAAGTAAGACGTACCATGGCTTCACACACGGGAATAATACGGGGAATGGCTGAAATATCATGCCTTCCCCCCACTTGAATGGTCACTGCTTTGTTTTCAAGATTTACGCTCTGCTGCTTTTTTGAAATTGAAGGTATTGGTTTGACTGCAACACGCATTATGATTTCATTGCCATTTGATATCCCGGCCAGAATTCCTCCGGCATTATTGCCATCAAAACCTTCAGGCAAAATTGCATCGTTATTTTCAGAGCCAAGCATCTCAGCTACCTTAAAGCCAGCACCAATCTCCACACCCTTTACCGCCCCGATGGACATTAACGCATGGGCAAGTTCAGCTTCAAGTTTATCAAATACAGGCTCTCCAAGACCAGCAGGACAGTCAGCCACAATCTCCACAATGCCGCCTAATGTGTCGCCCTGTTTTCGTACCTCTTTCACACGTTCTTCCATCTTTTCAGCTGCATCAGCATCGGGGCAGAAAAATCGATTATCATTAATGACCTCAAGGTTTTTCTCTGTTATTTTTACTCCACCCAGGGCAACGGTATAGGCAAGCACATCGATTCCTGTCTGTTCAAGAACCTGTTTTGCCACGGCTCCTGCGGCAACACGTGCTGCTGTTTCTCTTGCAGATGCACGACCGCCTCCGCGATGATCTCGAATACCATATTTGGCAAGATAACTTATATCGCCATGTCCGGGGCGAAAAATATCCTGCAGACTATCATAGGATTTTGAATGAGCATCCTTATTGTAAATAACAAGAGATATGGGAGTGCCAGTGGTACGTGGCAAATCTTCTCCGGGAGATACAAAAATACCTGATAAAAGCTCAAGCTGATCAGGTTCCTTTCGAGGGCTTGAGGCTCCGCCCTGTCCGGGCTTTCGTCTATCCATTTCAGCCTGCAAAACTGCAGGATCAAGTACTATGCCTGGAGGACAGCCATCAATTACAGCACCAACGCCTGTTCCGTGTGACTCTCCCCAGGTGGTAACCCGAAAAGCTTTTCCAAAAGTATTTCCTGCCATTCTATTTTATTCCTTTTCTGTTGCACCACAGATTTGTATGATTTCCTGCACAGCTTCATCAATTGTCATTTTACCGGTATCTATTATATCGTCTGCTGTTTCCCTGTATAAAGCGCTTCGTTCTGCCAGAACATCTTCCAGCTCCTGGCAAATATCTCTTCCTGTGAGACTTGGCCTCTGTGCTGTAGAAAGCTGATCTCCAGTAATACGTGCACACAGAATAGCAGGGTCGGCTATTAACCAGACAACTTCTGCCTTTCTTCTCAAGTCGCGCCACAATTCACGGTGCAGAATTGCTCCACCACCAGTGGCTACAACACAGGATTTTCTGGGAATAAGCTTTAACAATACTTCCCTTTCGTACTCCCTGAAAGCCTGCCACCCTTCAGAAGAGACAATCTCTGCCACTGAACACCCATCGCATGTCTCGGTAATTAAAGTATCCGTATCAAGGAATTGATATCCTAACCTATGTGCAAGGCTAGCCCCAATGCTTGACTTTCCCACGGCACGACCACCGATGAGATATATACTCTCCGCCATGACAAAATTTCCCATTTATTAATATAATATGCGTTAAGATAAATACGTGTCAAGATAAGATCAAGGGTGAAAAAGAACGCATCTGCTCACAGCATATCTTACCTGCAGCAATTTCATACCTCTACTGCCATCTTAGCAGATTGGTCAGGTTTCCAAACTGGTTAAAGATAATCAGCTGATAATTCATCATGAGATGAATACTCTTCCCTTTCACTGCATTAATAGTAACAAGGGATATATTTTCTTTAACTTTGTAAAAAATACAGTAAAATACAATCGCAAGCAGAGAAGATCGAGCTAAAACCAGCCGGAACTGAATATGGAATTCAAAGACTATTACACAACTTTGGGCATTAACAGAGATGCCACTCAGGATGAAGTAAAACGAGCATACCGAAAACTTGCCCGAAAATACCACCCGGATATCAACAAAGAAGATTCTGCAGAACAACGCTTTAAAGAGATTGGCGAAGCATATGAGGTTTTGCAGGACGTTGAAAAACGGGCAGCATACAATAAATTTGGTAAAGACTGGAAGGCAGGACAGGATTTCAAACCACCACCGGATTGGGATAATGGTTTTGAATTCAATGGCGGCGGATACACAGAAACCGATGCTTCACAATTCAGCGATTTCTTTGAATCTCTTTTTGGAGCACAGGGTGGCACAGGGCAACAGGGGCCATTTGCTGGTCAGCATAGTCGTTATTCAGACAAAGGACAGGATCTGCATGCTAAAATACTGATTCAGCTGGAAGACAGCTACCATGGCAGCAAGCAGTCATTTACCCTTCAGCGGCCTGTGGTTGATGATTCCGGGCATGTAATTACTCGTCCACATACATTGCAGGTAACGATCCCTAAAGGTATAATTGAGGGTCAGCAGATCAGACTGTCTGGTCAGGGTGCACCGGGAGTGGGTAGCGCTACAAATGGTGATCTCTTCCTTGAAGTCGCATTTGCAAAGCATGCTCATTTTATACCTGATGCTCGCGACATCATGCTCACACTACCTATCTCACCCTGGGAAGCAGCCCTTGGTGCTTCTGCTCCTGTCCCGACACTTGGCGGCACCGTTGAGTTGAAAATTCCGCAAAACTCTCAAACAGGAAAAAAACTTCGTCTCAAAGGAAGGGGCCTCTGTTCACAAAAGCAGAGTGGCGATCAATATGTGACCCTTGCCATCATGGTTCCTAACCCAAAAAATGACAAAGACAAGAAGCTCTTCAACACCATGAAAGAAACCATGTTCTTTAACCCTCGCAGCCATCTTGGAGTATAAAATGAAAAAAGACCTCCAGTGTACAATTATTGATGAAAACTGCGAATACAGTCTCCGCGAACTCTGCAATCTATGTAGGGTTCACGCCCAGTTTGTTCAAGACCTGATAGATGAAGGGATTCTCTCACCCCATGGACAAAATCCGAAGGAATGGAAATTTGCAGCAATTGAAATCAAACGAATACAGATATCCATTCGTTTGCAGACAGATCTTCGTATAAATCTTCCAGGTACAGCACTGGCTCTTGAGCTACTCGATGAAATCGAACAACTCAAGCGTTCTAAATCACGCCTGGAGCAACTCTATACCCTTGAAAAAATGAGTTAAACTGCTATCATTTTGTTCAGTCCGCAGAGGAGATAGCACCCTAAAAGGATTGACAAATTGCTGGGCATGACTACTTTTTCATCAATAGTTTAACACTTCACTTATCTCAGGAGTCAACAATGAAAAATACTTTCTTTATCCCCGTTATCATAAGTCTCACATTTCTTTTATCTTCATGTGCCAACGGACCCAATAAAGCTGGAATGGGTGCCGCTGGTGGCGCAATTGGTGGGGCCGTACTTGGGCAGGCAATTGGCCATAACACTGAAGCCACCCTTATCGGTGCCGCAGTCGGAACCATGCTTGGCTATATGGTTGGCAATGAAATGGATAAATATGACAGAGAACAACTCAACCACGTCTATGAGCGTGGAGTCTCTGGTCAGCCCAATGCCTGGCGTAACCCTGATAGTGGCAACCAATACCAGGTAACACCGCAACCAGCCTACTCCAATCCCACCACAAATCAACCATGCAGACAAGCCGAAATCCAGACTGTAATTGATGGCAAACGCCAAACAGCCTACACAACGGCATGCCGTGATCAGAATGGCCACTGGCAACTGAAGAACTAAATGTATAAAGGGGAGTTTACAGTACCCACCAGCCAGCATATGCACCTCGTTGATATCACCAGTGAGGTGCAACAACAAATCACACAGGCAGGTGTTGAAGAGGGTGTATGTTACCTTTTCAATCCACATACAACGGCTGGGCTAACTATTAATGAAGGTGCAGACCCGAATGTTCGAACAGATATTATTGAGGGCCTGAAAAAAATCGTTCCACTGGACTATCCGTTCAAGCACATGGAAGGCAATTCACCTTCTCATATTATGGCCTCCTTAATAGGAGCTTCACTCACAATTATGGTGAGTGACAGTATGCTCCAGCTTGGTACCTGGCAGGCCATTTACTTTTGTGAATTTGATGGGCCCAGAACGAGAAATATTCACTGGCAGATATTGTCAAACGACTAGCCCGACAATTCGGAAACTTTTTTTTAACACTTCCCGGATGAGTAAAAGTGCCTTGTGTGTAGTGTGCTAACATATTGACAGAAGAGTACTAAACCTTATTCTTTTTAATTGCTGCTGTCATAGAGCAGAGCATTAATCTTTTTCTTTTCTCAGACAATGACTATTGATCCCCACCGGATGTGTTTTGGCCTGAATCGTAAGCTTGACCAAGAGTCTCTCACCTGTTTTTTACAACTCATTGGAAGGCCGGAATTTGCTGATAATATTGCCCACCGTTTATCAAGTGAAGAGATTCAGGAGCTTGTCCACTACCTCACTGGAGTTCTCAAAAAGAACATGACTGAAGATGAATATCACGAGCTGTTTTTGCTCGAAGACTCTCCCCATCTTCATAAATAAACAAAAGAAAAAACCATGGCACACGATATCCTTTATGACTTACGCAGTTTTATAGATCTCCTCCGTCGGGAAAATCAGCTTCTGGTAATTGATGAAGAGGTTGATCCTAATCTTGAAATTGCGGAAATCCATCGCCGTGTCATTGAACGTCAGGGGCCGGCTCTTCTATTTACAAAGGTAAAAGGCAGTTCTTTTCCTGTTGTAACCAATCTCTTTGGCACAGCAAAACGCCTGGAACTTGCCTTCGGATCACGGCCACAACAGTTTGTTCAGGATCTGGTGAACCTCACAGAGTCAATCATGCCAATGAAGGCAAAAAAGCTCTGGGATAATCGAAATCTGTTTATAGATGGTTTAAAAATTGGCCTTAAAGAAAAAAAACAAGGGCCTGTCCTTGAAAACTGCCAGTTACCTCCACGCCTTGGGAGCCTGCCCATGCTCACCTCATGGCATAGTGATGGCGGTGCCTTTGTTACCCTTCCTCTCGTTTACACAGAGCACCCCGGAGGCAAAGGCCACAACCTAGGTATGTATCGTATTCAACGGCACAATGAAACTACGACCGGTATCCACTGGCAGATTCATAAGGGAGGTGGCTACCATTACCATGAGGCAGAAAAGCTGAATCAGCCGCTACCGATGACCCTTTATATTGGTGGCCCTCCTGCACTGATGCTGTCAGCAATTGCACCATTACCAGAAGATATCCCGGAACTCATGCTCACCTCCCTGCTTATTGGTAAAAAACTGGAGATGACAGCAGATCCAAAAGGTGGACATCGACTGGTGGCCAATGCCGAATTTGCTGTAAAAGGTATTGTTCCTCCGCATTTAAGAAAACCTGAAGGTCCATTTGGTGACCACTACGGCTACAATTCCCTGCAACATGATTACCCTGTTTTCCAGGCCTCCCACCTCTACCACAGAAACAATGCTATTTTCCCGGCAACTATTGTTGGCCGCCCAAAACAGGAGGACTATTTTATAGGTGATTTCCTTCAGGATCTGCTTTCACCACTCTTTCCACTTGTGATGAAAGGTGTTCGTGAACTCAAAACTTTTGGTGAGACCGGATTTCATTGTCTTGCTGCAGCTCGTGTTGCTGATCGATATCCAAGAGAAGCCTTTGGCTGTGGATTACGGGTTCTGGGAGAAGGGCAACTTTCTCTTACAAAATTTCTCATTCTCACAGATGGCGATATCGACATCACAGATTTTCCAAAATTATGGACGCATGTACTCGAACGCATTCAATGGGACAGAGATCTCTTTGTTTTTGCTAATGTTTCCCAGGATACTCTCGATTACACAGGACCTTCTGTAAATAAAGGGTCAAAGGCCATGATGATGGGACTTGGTAAAGAAAAAATCCGTGATCTTCCCACAGAATTTTCAGGTAACCTCCCTCCTCATTGCCAGAAAATAAAGGCCTATCTTCCTGGAACTCTTGTTATTGAATGTTCCAGCTACGAAACCAATCCCGGGCTTGCTGAAACAATTGCAAAAGATCCAGCACTAAGCGACTGGCCGGCCATTCTTCTTGTGAACAATTGTGAAGAAGCGACATGCTCAGTACAGGAATTTTTATGGACTTTCTTCACAAGATTCGAACCAGCAGCTGATATTCATGGCGCTTCAACCAGCGTTCAACGTTTTCATGTTGGCCTAACAGCGCCTATTGTCTTTGATTGCCGCATGAAACCCTGGTATACAGATGTCCTTGAAGTCGATGAGCCTACCCGAAAACTTGTGGATTCACGTATAGACTTACTTCTCCCCTCATACCTCCGTTAATAATGGAAAAGCCCGTCCGTCTACAGAAATTTCTTGCCATGGCAGGTATTGCCTCAAGAAGAAAAGCAGAAGAATATATTGCAGCCGGACGTGTTAAAGTCGATGGAAAGATTCGTACTGCAATGGGACAGCAAATAGTCCCGGGCAAGCATACGATTCTTTTTGACAACAAAAAGGTAGAAGCAAAAGAAAAACCCATATACATCCTGCTGAATAAACCTAAGGGGTATGTCACTACGCTCTCTGACCCTCAGGGAAGGCCAATCGTTACATCACTGCTGCACGGTATACAAGAACGTGTCTTCCCGGTGGGCAGGCTTGACTTAGACACCACAGGTGCTCTTCTGCTCACTAATGACGGCGAACTGGCTCAAAGTATCCTTCATCCAAAATTTGAAGTCCACAAAACATACGAAGCCCTGGTTAAAGGTCAACCTTCACAGAGCGCAATCCAATCTCTTGAAAAGGGAATTATTCTTGAAAAAAAGAAAACCGCGCCAGCTAACTTACGGATCAAACGTAAAAACAAACGAAATACCCTAGTCATTATAACTATTCATGAAGGACGTAAACGGCAGGTGAAAAAGATGTTTCAGGCTATTGGCCACCCGGTACAATCTCTTAAACGCCTTGCCTACGGCATGTTAGAGCTCGAAAATCTTCAGGAAGGGCAATTTAGAATCCTTCATCAAAAGGACATAAAAATCATTTTTAAAAAAAAAAGGCTTTACAAACAAAAAGATAGCTGATTAAATTTGGATAGTTATCGGGTAAGGTAGTAAATATGCACATTAAATACGGTGAAACCTACTTTTATTTGATAGCTTTTTTGTGAAAAGTATTTAATTGCGAAAGATATCCCATATTATTTTATTATTCTGAATACCGTAAAAATACGATATTCGTATTTGAATGCACAGGAGTCAGCATGAATAAATCCGAATTAATTGAAGCATTGTCCCAGGACATAGATCTTCCCCATAGAGAAGCAGCGGCAATTACAAATACAATCATTGAGACCATGACTGAGGCTCTTGCTAAAGGCGACAGTATTGAAATCAGGGGTTTTGGAAGCTTTGTTATCAAAAATTACGGTTCTTATGAAGGTCGTAACCCAAAGACTGGTGAAAAGATAAAAGTAAAACCGAAGAAATTACCATTCTTCAAAGTTGGGAAAGATCTCCGTGAACAGGTAAATAAAGGAAAATGACTGCCTGACTCACATCTGCTTAACGATCCCTCCAACCAAATCATATATTTGTGCTTCGGTGATATGTACCTGTACGATATCACCGGGGTTAGCAACCCCATCGTTAATATAGACACAGCCATCAATATCAGGGGCTTGGTATACTGTACGCCCTTCCAGCAATAAATCAGTCTCCCTGCTCAGACCTTCCACTAATACTGGGACTGCCTGACCAATATATTTCTGTAGTATCTCTTTAGAAATACCAGCTTGCACCTCCAGGATTCGCTGCATCCGTTCTCTCTTTATTTCTTCCGGACATTGTGCCTCAAAAAATTCAGATAATGCCCCTTCTTCGTTGGTATAAGAGAACACTCCTACATGATCTATTCGATAGTCCTTGAGAAAACCTTCAAGCTGTATAATATCACTTTCAGTTTCCCCAGGGAAACCTACCATCATTGTTGTACGCAATGCGATATCAGGAACTGCATCTCGAACTCTATCTATAAATTTACACAGATCAGCATAGCCATAGCGTCGATGCATTTTTTTAAGAATAGAATCAGAAACATGTTGAAAAGGTATATCCATGTAAGGAAGGATTCGAGCTTCCCCCTGGACAAGTTCAAATAACGAATCTTTTACACCAGATGGGTACAGATACATAAGGCGCAGCCAGGGAATAGACGTTTCTTTTAATATATGGGACAGCAGGGTAATAAGATTGGTGGTGGCACCCAAATCATTTCCGTAAGCAGTTAGATCTTGGGCGATGAGTGATATTTCTTTGACACCAGAAGCTTCAAGCCGTTGCAGCTCTGTAATAATATCAGCAATATCTCTTGAACGCAGATCGCCTCTAATGGATGGAATCATACAATAAGTACAGCGATTATTACATCCCTCGGTTATTTTAACAGAGCTCCTGAAAAATGGTGTGGACAAGGTACGTGGCAATGATGCATTCATGATAAAGCGCTCGGGGCAGTGTGCTTTATCTTTCTGTTTCCCATCTAACAATTTTTGCAGAAGGCTTGCAACCTCAGCAACGCCTTCTGTACCGATAAAAAGATCCACTTCTTTTAAATCTCTGCTCAGTTCAGTAAGATAGCGCTGAACAAGACATCCTGTGACGACAAGAAATTTTGCTGGATCCTCTTTCTTATATTGCCCCATTTCAAGGATAACCTCAATGGCCTCTTCAACCGCTGGCTGAATGAAACCACAGGTGTTTACAATCAGCACATCAGCCCCTGCAGGGTCTTCTGTAAGCTCCCAGCCACTCTCTTGAAGAATTCCCAGCATAACTTCTGAATCGACAAGATTTTTTGCACATCCCAGGCTTACGAGGTGAAAGCTAGCCATATTAAGACTCCTTAATAGTAGAGAGTGAGACAATATGTTGTATCAGTTGTTTAATTTGAGCCTTACTCTTTCTTTTAAATACTTTTCCTGTAAATCCCGGTCTCCACTCATCTTTCCAAAGTTCATCAGAAGCTAAAAACAAGGCGGTGAAATCAATTTTTCTGAAGGCTGCTACTGCACAAAGGGCAGAATATTCCATATCAACGGCTCCAACATCATACCGACTTGCCAAACTCCGGAGCATCTTTCTCGATTCTCTGTAAGGAGCATCTGTTGACCATAGGTTTGTAGGTGCCTCGATATCAAAAACAGACTGTAAAGAAGCAAGTAATCTGGAAGAAGGCTGTGAGGAATCCTCCTTTGTGTAATACCGAGATGTCCCCTCTCCTGCGACAGCTAACCCTCCAAGAACAGTATCCCCTAGGCGAATATCAGAACTGACAGCACCACACCAGCCTGCCATAACAACCTGATTTGCACCTAATACAATGAGTTTTTCCATGACCATTGCAGCCATGGGCGCACCAAGTGCAGGGCCGGCTGCAAAAAAATCATTATCGGGACTTACCACCAATCCGGAATGAAACAAAAAGCGTTGATCACCACCACGATCAGCAAGTATTTGAAGCGCAATTCTTGCTTCTGTAGGATTTACAAAGAGGATTCCACATGGAGGGATACCCTTCTCCCGTATTGCACGACTTGGGTGAATAATAATGTCAGAGTCCATTGTACACCATAATAGAGATCTTAAACGCAAAAAAGGCTGCAGATTGCTCTGCAGCCTTTCACAACTATAAAGACCCATCGCTACATGTGTAACGATAGAATCTTTCTGAAACTAAACTTTAGCCAATCAAAGGATTAGCATAAAGAAGGATCAGAGAAACAACCAGTCCGTAAATAGCACAAGATTCAGCAAGAGCCATACCGAGAATCATGAAAACCATCAATTTAGGCTGTACTTCTGGGTTACGAGCAAGACCCATGGTAGCACCCTGTCCAACATTACCGATACCAATACCAGCACCAAGTCCAGCAAGTCCGATTGAAAGTCCTGCACCAATACATACGAGTCCGAGCATCAAAGCATTTGATTCCATTGTAAATCTCCTTAAAAAGTTTTGTTGTTTTGGCCTTCTTCTTATATAAAAATAAAACTGTATTACTTAAAAAAAGTGTTTCTTATTGTTCCACAAGGATCAATGGGCATGTTCCTGAGCCTGACCGAAGTATACAACGGTAAGCAGAACAAAAACCATGGCCTGAACCAGAGAGACAAGTACACCAAGCAACATAATTGGTAATGGTGCAAAAAAGGCACCTGCAAGCATAAAGAGAATTCCGAGCAGAGTCTCTTTAGCCATGATGTTACCGAAAAGACGAATGGAGAGAGAAAGCAAACGAGCAATATTACTAATAAGCTCGATGGGCAGCATCAAAGGAATAAGCACCGGAATGGGTCCGAGAAAGTGTTTAATGTAGCCAACACCATGGGCACGAAAACCAATTATATGATGGGTTACCCATACTATAATAGTAAGAGCCAAAGTAGTATTAATGGAAGCAGTTGGAGACATGAAACCGGGGATGAGACCGATAAGATTAGCCACTGCAATATACAATGCAAAGGTAGCAATCATGGGAAAGAGTTTTTCAGTGAGTTCCTCACCCATATTAGCGTTAAAAAAGTCATGCATTCCACCAATGAGCAGTTCCCAGAAATTCTGTCCCTTACCGGGAATCATTTCAATGTTACTCAGGGTCAGTTTACCAACCACTACCAGAAAGGCCATAACAAACCATGTGTAAGTCATATATGGTTCACAAAGTTGTTCAAGAAGACCATGCCCAACAGGACCATGTGGAATTGGCAGTCCCAGTTTCTCCAGAATAATTGAAATAAATAGTATCGGATGTTCCATAATTCTCCCTCTTACCCTTTCCTTCTAAAAAAGTAGCTTCCTGCCACACTGAGTGTTGTCAGAATAATGGCAAAAACCACAGTTGATAGCCCCAGTAGCAATCCAATCACATCAGCCTTGCCGCTCCGAACAAAGAACAGCAGGATCACAGCAATTACAGCAAGCCGGAGCCAAAATTTAACAATATAAACGGACTTTCCACTTCGCTTCTTCTCTTTTTCCTCGCCCTCTTTAGGAGGTTCAAAAGTTTTCAGAAAAGAAGCAATGTCTCTGTGTCCTAAAAAAAAACTCACAATGGCAATAACGCCACCGACAAGCACTGACTGAGCAAAGGACCATGACATTATTACCCATGCTCCAGCCGTCAGCACCACAAGGAATCCAAGGCTCAAGATCTGTACCTGTTTTAAAGAAATATCAAGCACAGTTAATCAACCTTCTTCGTCCTCATCCTCTGGTCTCGCTGCAGGGGTTCGTAAAATTTGAAACAAACTGTTAAACCCTGCTGCTACCCCAAAAGCCAAACCAATAAATGTAAACCAGGGTGAAGTTCTTCCATCAAAAAACTTCTCATCCAGATAGATACCACCACCCAAGCCAAGAAAAATCGCGATCACAAAGGTGAATCCAATGTGCCCGTAATTTCCGAGCAAACTTACCATCTCGGTACTTAGTTTTTTAGCCATTTTTGTTACCACCTTTCATAACTCTGAAAACTCTGTGGCAAACGATCCATTTTGTTAGCATGCCTACCTGCCAAAGTCAACGAAATTTTTACTTTTCGAGCAATTTTTTGAATGACCATTCAGTCATTTTTATTCCTTTTTCAAGGTCTTCATAGCTGTGAGCTGCTGATATAAAAGCAACTTCAAACTGAGAAGGAGCAAGGTAAACACCCTTTTGTAACATCTGACGATAATGCTTACCGTAACGATCTGTATTTGATTTCATCGCGGAAATAAAATCAGTAACAGGGCCCTCTGTGAAAAATCCAGTCATGAGCGATCCGACCCGGTTTAAAGTAACAGGAATCCCTGCTGACTCTGCAGCACTAATCAAGCCCTTTGCGAAAAACTCTGCTTTTTCATTTAACTCTTTGTAAAAATCAGGTCTTTGAAGCAATCTTAAATTTGCAATTCCGGCAGCCATAGCCAGAGGATTACCTGACAATGTTCCCGCCTGATAAACAGGCCCATCTGGCGCTATCTGATCCATAATTTCAGTTTTACCACCATAAGCACCAACAGGTAAACCACCACCAATGATCTTACCAAGACATGTAAGATCTGGCATTATATTAAAATGTTCCTGAGCACCACCATAAGATAAACGAAATCCTGTAATAACTTCATCAAATATGAGAACTATCCCCAACTCGGCTGTGAGATCTCTTAGTTTTTGTAAAAAGGTTTCAGACGGTGAAACACACCCCATATTTCCTGCAACCGGCTCAACAATCACACATGCAATACTGCCTGCCTTATCCCTTAAAGTATTCTCAAGAACCTCATCATCATTATACGGTATTGAGATGGTGTTTTTTACTATATCTTCTGGAACTCCAGGACTGCCGGGAATGCCAAGAGTGATGACACCAGATCCTGCTTTCACAAGAAACGAATCAGCATGTCCATGATAACACCCGTCAAATTTTACAATAATATCTTTTCCCGTATACCCTCTTGCAAGACGTACTGCGCTCATGGTGGCTTCAGTACCGGAGTTAACAAAGCGTACTTTTTCAAGTGACGGTACAGCCTCAACCACCATGGAAGCAAGAGCCATTTCTTTAGTTGTTGGAGCACCAAAAGACGTGGAATCACCTGCTGTTTCTTTCACCGCTGCAACAATTTCATCCGGGGCATGCCCATGGATCATCGGCCCCCAGGAGCAGACAAAATCCAAGTATTCATTACCATCAACATCGTACACTTTTGAACCTTTAGCCTTTTGAATAAAGACTGGATCACATCCAACAGAACGACATGCCCTGACAGGACTGTTCACCCCACCCGGTATAACTTTTTTGGCCATCTCAAACATCTTACCGGAAACAGTTGTATTCATTTTAGACACCTTTTATTAATTTATTTTGCCAGGCACCTTTATCTTACAGAGGTGACTCAATTTTATACCAAACAGAACATACCATGACTTATTACCGACAGCTTAAAATTCTTCAATATCCTTTGAGAGATTCGATGCCCTGAGTTAGCACCAGATTCCAATCTTAAAGGCCCTTCATGGTTTCCTATGCTTTATGACAACTTTTGTGAACTAAGGCACTAAAAATCTGTCAAACAGTCTCACAACCTTCGTCTTTCATCTTTTTATATACATTATTTGTAGAAACAAGCATAAGATGTTGCTTAATCAACTTCATATTTTTCTTGTCATGGAAATCGCATAGAGGTACATTGTAATATTTAAATACGTAATGCAATTAATAAACCCACTCATATTGGAGAAACACAATGGCCAGTGATAAAGTAAAAGACGTAAGTGACGCTGATTTTGAATCAGTGATCGGATCAGACACCCCTTGCCTCGTTGATTTCTGGGCTCCCTGGTGTGGTCCCTGTAAAGCCATTGGTCCAGTTATTGAAGCATTGGCAGACGAATATGATGGAAAAATAAACATCGTTAAAATGAATGTTGATGACAACCCAGCCACCCCTGGAAAATTTGGTATTCGTGCCATTCCCACTCTGATTCTTTTCAAAAGTGGTGAAAAAGTTGATCAGGTTACTGGCGCAGTTGGTAAAGCACAGCTTGTTGATCTTATCGAAAAAGCATTATAGTCTGTCCGGTTCAAGCGTTCTGTAATATTTTTCTCACAGAACGCTTGCTTGTTATCCTTTTACAATAAGAAGAAGTGATTCCATGTCTAAAACGCACTATAAGCTGATTATTTTAGGCGGTGGCCCGGCCGGGCTTACTGCAGGGCTTTATGCCGCAAGAGCCAGAATGGATCACTTATTCATCGAAAAAGGTGCCGAAGGAGGACAGATTCTTCTCACTGACTGGGTTGATAACTATCCCGGTTTTCCCGAAGGCATATCCGGATTCGATCTTGCCGAGAAAATGACAGCTCACGCTAAACGCTTCGATCTTAATTCCATGTTTGCTAATGTTATATCCATGGACCTCTCCGAGCCTGTTAAACATCTTGAACTTGAAGACGGAAGTTCCCTGACCTGCAATACCCTTATTATCTGCACTGGAGCTAGCCCTCGCCCTCTTGGAATCCCCGGAGAGAAAGAATTGACAGGAAAAGGTGTTTCCTACTGCGCTACCTGTGATGCTCCTTTTTATCGCAATATGCATGTTGCAGTGGTTGGAGGCGGAAACACTGCAGTTCAGGAAGCGGCACATCTTACCAAGTTTGCAGATAAGGTTACTCTTATCCATCGCCGGGATGAGTTGCGGGCCACAAAAATCCTCCAGGAAAATGCCTTTGAAAATCCGAAGATCGATTTTATATGGAACTCCAACGCAACAAAAATTCAGGGTACTGAAGGAGTTGAAGCACTTCACCTGCGGAATAATGATGGTGCTGAATCAGTTTTAAAAGTTGATGGTGTCTTCGTTCTTATTGGTGTTTTACCCAACAACGAAATGCTGCCGCTTGAGGTTCTTAAAGCCGACGGAGGAGGATTTATCCCCACAGACCTTGAAACCAGAACCGCAGTGCCTGGAGTATATGCGGCAGGCGACATCAGAAGTAAAGAAGTACGACAAATCATCAATGCAGCGGGAGAAGGTGCCACCGCTGTACTTGCTGCCGAAAACTATCTCATTAATCTCAGCTAACCTCGATTATTATGACGTCCAGTTTCAATAAAGTTATTCACCGTTCCTTCTTTGTACGATCTGCTTTAGCTTTCACCTTGATCAGTGCAATCCTTTTTTCCCTCGGCGGCTGTGCCCAGATAAAATCTCTCTTTAACAAAGAAGACGGAGAAGAGCAGGACACTCGCCTTTCTGCGGACACTCTGGCAGGAAAGGGCATGGATGAATATTCCAATGCAAAATATTACAAAGCACGAAAATATTTTGATCAAATTCTGGATTACTACCCTTTCAGTCCGGAAGCAATGCTTGCACAACTGAAAGCGGCTGACAGTAATTATTACATGGAGAACTACCAGGAGGCGCTCATGCTTTACCATGAGTTTGAAGAACGCCATCCAACCAACGAGGCAATCCCGTATGTGATGTACCAGATCTCCATGTGCCATTATCAACAGATTGACCGAATCGACCGTGACACCAGTGGAGCAGAAAATGCTATCCGGGAATTCTCAAAATTACTCCGGGCTTTTCCCAAATCCCCTTATAGTAATGAAGCAAGGGCAAGAATTCGTGCTGCCAATGAATTCCTGGTCAATCACGAATATTTTGTTGTAGAATTTTATCTCAGAACCGAGAAATACGAAGAAGCCGAGACCCGGCTCAAATACCTGACAAGCACTTATCCTAATGCAACAATAACTCCCAAGGCGCTACAACTGCTCAAACGCCTGGAAGCTGGCGACCCTCCTGGCTTCAATCTTTCTGCATGGTTCAAAGACAACCTCTTACCGGACTGGAATATATTTACATCAGAAAAAGATCAAGAAAATCTCCGGAATGAAACGCCACATCAGTAAAAAGATCGTACTTTACTTACTTATCTATCATTTTTACTGATGTTTTGGCATTCACCCATTATCCAAGAACAAAATCCTTTCCTGCGAACTGGATATGCTCAGCACTTTTGTGAACGGGAGCAATAGCGTGTACTCCACCACACTCGGGACATTTTCCCACAAAAGTTTTCAGGGTAAAAGAAGCATCACACCCCTGACAGGTTGTTTCATAACCGCCATCATCTATTAATTGATCCCTCACAGTACCATCATGGGCATTGTGTACAAACTCAACGAGTTCCCGGCCAGTGGAAAAAGGGCCACTCTGAGAACCATGTTTATCTGCTGAACCGCAACTTGGACATCCTGCCATTATATTTCTCCCTGTAATTATTTAATTGATCCTTTTGCAAAAGAAAAGACGACTCTGCTCAACTCATTGCGAAGTAATAAAACTTCACGGGATTTCCGATATTACATTATACCACAAAAGTAAAACCAGAGAATAGCAAAAAGTTAAAAAACAGGATATCCCGGTTAATGCGTCCTGTCCAAAAAAGTTTCTTCCCTCACCTGGACAAATTCTTTGATGCACCACAGGGGAAAAAGAAGAGTCCATCGTACCCCTCCCCTCTCACCACCCCGGGTGGAAAGAACAGGCTTACTAGCCGGAATGACAACGACACACCTTATTCCCATACACGCAAGGACAATGCAACTCATCCACAGCCGGTTCCAGTTCCCAGACAAGTACCGCTGCCACAACTTTTTTTAGCTCTTCTTTTCAGTGAGGTCAAGGTCTTCTCCAGGTAAACGGCGTCCAGCCCGGCTTCGATAAAACCAGACATGATGACTGGAGCAATCCCGGCTCTTTTAAAGACTTCCCTGGGAGAACCTCCCATTCCACTGACCAGCACAGCCCGACAATCATAAAGAAGTCTTGTCAAAGCCTCCCAGCGTCCAATGCCTCCCCCCGCAGGTGGAGCCTTGCGTTCCTCGATGAGTTTGTAGCCGTTCTCTTCCTTGCCATAGATTAGTAATTTTGTTGTTTCACCCAGGTGCTGATTGACAAGCATACCCTCCAGACTGGCCACAGCAACATAAGGCCCTACCTTTGGAGGGGTAGCCGGCATGGTGGAACAGGCGTTAAGACACCCTGCCATTTCACCTGACTTGTCATTCCCTAACAAACCAACAGCGTCAGCACGACAACGCTTGCAATGACGCATTTGAGGAAGATATTTTTCACAACTGTTTCGAAGCGTATTCATGGTAGCTTTAGTTGGTTCGACAAGCTCTGCAAAAGGTGTATCTGCGTTTGGCAGCATGGCCATACAGTTAAAAAGATCCACTCCCATTTTGGCCATGGTTCTGGCCGTTGTTTCAGCATGATGATCATTAACTCCAGGGATGGTTATAAAATTAATTTTGACCGTCACTCCGCTGGATTTCAGTTTTTCAATGGCTGCCATCTGCCGGGCCAAAAGAAGTTCCGCAGCCTGTAAATCACGATAAACAATCTTTCCATCTCTGACAAAACTATAGATGTTTCTGGTAACTTCCGGATCAACACCATTCACCGTCACAGTAACATGGGAAACGCCGATATCACTCACTTCATCAACATGGGGAGTAAGCCCCAAACCGTTAGTGGAAAGGCATAAGATTAGATCCGGATACTGACTGCGCAAAAGCTGCATGGTGCCAAGGGTTTCATTTGCATTGGCAAAGGGATCACCGGGACCTGCAATCCCAGCCACACTGATACGAGGCTCGGCCGCCAGCACCTTATCCATGTAGACAAGCGCCTGTTCCGGAGACAAAATTGTAGAAGTCACTCCGGGCCGGGATTCGTTCACGCAGTCATACTTCCGGTTGCAATAATTACACTTAATATTACATTTGGGTGCCACTGGCAGATGGACTCGACCAAACTTCCCTTTAACTTTGGCGTTAAAACATGGATGACGGGAATAATCAGGGGTTGAATGTATCTGTTTCATAATAATTTCCTTGTTTTGTTACAAATATTGCTGCAGCTGTCGGTTTAAGCCCCAGCCGTTAAGTCACATATACGAATAACCGATCGGGGAATCACTCTGCTTCCTGGCAATGCATGCATTAACAATCAGATCGAATAACTGCTGGGCACCTCGATAACCAAGATGGAGAATACGCTGTCCACCCATTCGGTCGTGAATGGGAAATCCTACTCTGATAAGTGGTATGGACAATTTTTGAGCCAACGGATATCCTTTGGAATGACCAACCAGAAGATCCGGTTGAAGACTTTCAGCCAGTTCACTGATATCATAAAAATCCATCCCTTCATGAACCTGAGGTTGCTCAGGCAACAAGTCACCGGTGGCTTCACTTATCATCTCTGCAAGCTTCCCGCTTTTTCCACCCGAGGCACAGAGGATCGGCATAACACCAATTTCGGCAAGAAAGCCAGTCAGACCTACAACCATATCTTCTTCACCATAAACAATGGCCTTTTTACCGTAGATATATTTATGACCATCCACATACGCATCCACAAGTCGTCCTCGTTCTGCCCGGTGTTTTTCAGGAATCTGCGATCCTGTAAGGTTAGCCAAATGATTAAAAAACAGATCAGAGGCACGAATCCCCATTGGCTGCCGCATCCTTCTGTTTGCTACACCAAACTTTTCGGCAAGGATGGTGCCACCGCTTTTATCGCCCATGGTATGACCAAATTCAACACTGGCCTGAGAATTTCCCATTGCAGCTATATCTGACAGTGGTGTACCGCCCGGCTGTATCTTCTTGTAGGTGTTGGCAGCCTGCCCATCCATTGTGTCTGAGATATCGGGCAGGATAGTGACCTTCAAAGAGTAATCATTGGCTATTTCCTTCAGATAACGGATATCTGCAGGGGAAACAAATCCTGGCATAATATTTAATTCACAGCCGTTCTTTTCACTTTTTTCAGTGTCGGCAAGTGTGTCAACTACAGAAGCTACGGCATTATGAAAACCTTCCATGTGCGTTCCGTTATAACTTGGTGTCCCCACCTCAACCATGGTTGGTTTTTCCCCTTGTACTTCTTCATCATATTGATGAAGAAGCATCTTCACATCATCCCCTATGGTCTCGGTAAGGCATGTGGTGGCAATGCCAATGAGCCTGGGACGGTATTTTTTTGTTACATTCATCAGGCCGAGCTTGAGGTTAGCACCGCCACCATAGACTGCGTGCTTTTCAGACAGGGAAGAAGATGCTATATCAATGGGCTCATTAAAATGGCTGATGATATATCGCCGCATATAAGTGGCACACCCCTGAGAACCATGCAGATATGGCACTGCCCCTTCGATACCTTTAAAGGCAATGGCAGCGCCAAGTGGGGTGCAAAGCTTGCAGGCATTTGTGGTTGAAATATAATTGGGAGAATTTTTCGACATATGTTCCCTCGTTCCTAAAGTTACGTAAAGAAGTGCTTGGTTTCGTTTATCTCTTCCCGCTATTCTGACAGGTGAAATTCCAGACCGGGCTCATCACAGAGGAATACACTTCCTTTGCAAAATTGAGCATCCCCACAAAACCAGCCAGGGCTTCTTTACGTTCATGATTATGATCGCAAAAACCAACACCGAGCTTGTAGGCAATGGGACGTTCCTTGACCCCGCCAACAAATATATCAACCGGTTTTTCTTCAAGAAAGCTTGTGAGTTCAAGTGGATTTGTATCATCAACAATGATGGTGCCCGGGTCGGTAATTTCATCAAGCTCACGGTATTCCTGTTCAGTTCCTGTCTGGCTTCCCACCATCACCACATCCATACCCAGCAAACGAAACGCTTTGACCAGCGAAAAAGCTTTAAAAGAACCACCTACATAAATCGCGGCCTTCTTCCCATTCAGTGCCTTTTTATAAAATGCAAGCTTTGGCAGCAACTCCTGCAGCTCTTCCTTCACCAGCTCTTGTGTTTCAGCCAGAATCTCTGGATTTTTAAAATGGTCAGCTACGTCATAAAGAGCCTGTGCCATATCCTCGACCCCGAAATAGGAAACCCGTAGAGAAGGAATTCCATATTCATCTTCCATCATCGTGGCCAGATCCATGGTTGAGCCGGAACACTGCACAACGTTCAAGGCAGCTCCATGGGCACGCTGAATATCAGCTATACGTCCATCTCCGGTAATATTAGCCACAACCTCAACACCCATACGTTCGAAGTATTCGCGAATCATCCAGATTTCTCCGGCCAGATTAAAATCCCCCAGAATATTTATAGAGTATGGAGAAATACCTGCTGTATCACCGGCTCCAATCAAGCGGGCCATTGCATTACAGGCGGCAGTATATCCGGCACGTTTATTTCCCTTAAATCCTTCTGATTTTACGGGGATCACCGGAATATTGGTCTCTTTTTCCACATTCCTGCATACAGCTTCAAGATCATCTCCGATAATACCCACGATGCAGGTGGAGTAGACAAAAGCAGCCTTGGGATTGTGACGTTCAATAAGTTCTAAAAGAGCATTGGTCAGCTTCTTTTCGCCCCCAAAAATTACATCTATCTCTTGAAGGTCGGTGGAAAATGAAAGACGATGAAGTTCAGGCCCTGAAGACAGTGCTCCGCGAATGTCCCAGGTATAAACAGCGCAACCAATAGGGCCATGCACTAAATGCAGGGCATCGGCAATGGGGTAAAGAACTACCCTTGAACCGCAAAACACACAGGCACGCTGGCTCACAGCTCCTGCAAGAGAATCTTTGTTGCAGGTTAATGTAAACGGCTGCTCGCCCGTGCGGTGGATTTGCTCTTTACGTTCTTTTAAAAGTTCCATGTTCTTTCCTTCATTTATTGGTTTATGAAAGAATAGCAACGATTGTGCCAGAAGAACCAGACTGACAATTATTACGACATTTCCGCAAGATAACAATTTATTAGAGACTACAAACTGCTGAATCAACACTGCTGGAAATGTCGTAAACTCTACAAAAATGAAGACTTACTTCTCTTTTGTTATTCTGTTGAATCTTATCAAGAAACAGATTCAGAGCGATTCGGTAAAAATAATATCATACAAAAGTGGCAATGGACTTCGGTTTATTGATACTTAGGGAGATGATGACTATGGGGATTAGTGTTAACAGCAGGAACTATCAGGTAAAAAGTTCCGACTGGATAGGCCTGTGTCAGATGCGGTAATACGGTAAATAAAGATTTGGAAGGAAGTGTACTAAACGTTCCTGTATTTTACCTCTTCCGGTAAATTGCAGGAACGTTTTCATCCCTTTTGTTCTCCCTCGGGAAAACTGTTACGCCCACCAGATAGAACGTTTTGCCGGATTTCCATTTTTTTCAAAAACATCACCGGACTCTTTAAGAACACCATCAAGTTCTTCCACGGTAAACTCATAGCCCTCGGAACTTGCCAGAGTGATGAATTCTTCCCGCGTTGCCGGAACATCATACCTGGCACGTAAATGTTTATCTTCGCCTCCGGCAATCAACAATTTTTCCACATCTGCTTTAGCCATTTTCTTTTCCTCTGTATTCTTCTGTGATTGTGCTCAAAACGTTTTTCTCAGCACCCTGTTTTCTTTTTGTCATTACTGCACTTCTCCTGTTACTCCATAGGCAAGACGCTGCATATTTACCGCCAGATTCAGCATTTCCGGAATTTCTTCCATATCTGGAGGAGTAATACTAAAGCTATCCACATTACAAATTTCCTGATACCGGTCAAGTTCCAGAAGCCCACCCTTTATCTCAACAATTAACCCGGGAAAAACCTCTTCCATGGCAGCTACCAGATCCACCATGGTATGGTTATAAGGGAGCTCTCCTCTATGCATCAGGGCAGCCATGACATGTTTTTCTATGGCCATGGCCACGATATTGTAAAGGATCTCCGGGGTGAATGGTTTTTTCTTTTTTTCATGGGCTGCAAGTCCGGTTCGTAAAAAGGCATCTCCGTCATGGAGATACTCTTCCCAGCCCGGAATGGCTTCCGGTTGTACTTTAATATCACCAAATCCGATTACAGCTGTGTTGGAAGTTGAATCCTGCATAATCCTTATCCTTCATTTTTCTTATGTTGTACTGCTTTTCTTTTGCAGACAAATCAGTTGCGTAGCCTGCCATTTATGTTTTTTGTAAAACCCCAGACCTGCCTCATTTGACCGGTCAGCCAGGAGCTGAAATCGAGACACTCTTTTTTTTCCGCCCCACTCTTCCAGCGCCTTCAATAATTGCGTTCCCACCCCCTGTCCCCGCCAGGATATATCCACAACCACATCTTCCACAAGCAGCGAGAAACCTCCCTCCGAGGTGGAGAGCAGAAGCTGTCCTGTACACATGCCAATTATCAGATTTGCCTTCTCAGCTATAAAGATAACAGTATCATTCCGGTCACATAGCATTTCCAGGCCCCTCCGCTGCCTGACGGCATCAAAGCTAAAGTCCTCCTCGATGGAAAAGAGCTGGCGCAGCAGGCTTGTCAGGTCTTCGATATCAGCGGGACGCGCTTTCCGGATATATAGTGTTTTCATATTTCCTATGAAATCAAATAGTCAGCAGCGGGTTCTCCATCTTCCAGACCGTCAAGGATGGTATCGATAACATCTTCACTGCTGACACCTTTAAACCACCAGTTTTCTGGCTGGATCACCATAATAGGTCCATTATCACACTGTTTGAGACAGGTTGTAGCGCTAACGAGACAGTCAAGCCCCCGGTCAAGCGCCTCCTCTTCAATATATTGCAGAATTCCGTCGGCACCTTTATGGCAGATACCTTTTTTATCCCCGGCCACCCGAAACGACTGGCAGACAAGAATCATTCTTTCTGGTAATGCCATAGTATTTCTCCTTTATGTTGTTACTTTTCAATAGTTCCTTAATGGTATTCATCTGACTCCTCGCAACATGCGAAAAAGTCCTGGATGAACAAAAATAAAATGCTAGTGCATCGTTACCAGATCTTTACATTTCTTCTTTTTAACACCGCCGTACAGTACATCAATCAGGCCTTCGATATTATCCTCAGTCAAAATCGCCTGAATTCCCATCTCCGTAAATTCTTTTCGCGGAGCATCTCCTGCATGGGTAGCCAGCAATGCAAAACAATCATGGAGACATGTTTTTGCTAATGTCTGCCAGCGCTTTGAGTTAGCCCCCGCAACCGGAGTTTTTCTGGCCATCAAAAGGCAAACCAGACCATCTTCCCTTGGGCCGTATATCAGAACCTGTGCTGCCTGCCCCAGATGCATGTCAACATCCATGCCATTGGTACTGACCACCGCCACGTTGGGTCGTTTGCCTGTCGGACCCGGCATGCTCATTTCAGCACAGGAATCTGGCATACCCGGAGGTGGAAGATCAGAGCCCGGATGATATACTGTTGCAGGCAGATGCTGAGATGCCTGAAGAGACAGTTTTTCCAAATCAATCCCGCTATCACCGCAAATCTCCATGGCCGCTGCCCCATATTTGGCCATTTTTTCAGCAATGGCTGAGACCTCGCCGTCATTGACACCAGATACCAGAGTGGTGCGAATCACCACCCTGATTCCAGCAGCTGTTAGCGCTGTTACAGCATCAGACTGATCACAGACGAGTATCTCCGCGCCCTCTGTCAGAGGCAGGGTCTTTTTCCCCGGCCTGATCCAGGCATACAATTTCATTACATTCCTAGTACACACCGTATCAACAAGCAGATTCACCGTTTTCACGCCAAGACTTTTCAGTTCCAATGCCACTTCAATTTTCCCAAGGCCGAGACTGGTCAACGATAGTTCTGCACCGCAGATTTCCGGCTGGAGCAGCGCCAGGCAATCCATTGTTATATCGGCAGAAGCTAAAACATCTCCAGGGCCGCAAAGCTCAATACTTTTAATATCCTTACCACCCTGACGCAGTGCCTGCACCCAGGCCAAAGCCTCCGTAGGTAGCAGGGCGTTCTTTATTTTCTCATCTGCTCCCCTGCTCAGCCTGTGATTGGCATTTGGAGCAATTGGAAGCTTGACGCAAAGTTTCTTCGAATGCACACACGTTCCTCTTTCCATGGTAGCCCTCCTTACAGGACCAGCTCAAATTTCTCCTCTGGGGCATCACGATCCTGACGATCCATGAGTACGCCGAGAATCTTCTCCAGCAAGCGCAAAGCACCTTTATATCCCACGGTGGAAAAATACTGATGCCCCTGACGATCAAGAATGGGAAATCCCCAGCGTACAAAGGGGATATCCTCGTCTCTTGCGATATATTTACCATAGGTGTTGCACATCAGGAGATCCACCGGCTCATTCTTGATCCACTGATGGAGCTGGAAGAGATCACCTTTGGCTTTGACATTGACCTCACAGCCCATATCACTGGTGATCTCCCTGATTCGTTTCTCAAACTTCTTACCTGGAGTACCGGTAATAATATGCACCGGACACATATCTATGGTGACTAAAAACTCTGTCATGGCAATGAGCTGATCCGGATCTCCGGCGAGTGCAACTTTCTTCTTATAGAAGTACTGATGCATATCGGAAATCATATCCACAAGCTGACCGCGTTCCACAGCGATTTCGTCTGGAACCGTCACACCGGCCACGGTACGCAGCGTATCGATAAAACGATCTGTAGCCTGAAGACCAAAGGGCATGTCAAGGACACTGCAAGGAACCTTATGCTTCTTGTCCAGAAGACGGGCAGCATCAGCAGAACACCACTCACCCAGAGCCAGCGTGCCCATGGAATCACCGGTTGATTGTAATTCAGCCACCGTGGTGCCGCCTTCTGGAAACATTTTGTACTCACCTGACAGCGGACCGTTAAGCACACCTGAGGTATCCGGAAAAAGAATGGTGTCCACTGCCATGATACCCATTAACCGCTTGATCTCTTCCATGTCTGCCGGTTCCACCCAGCCGGGAATAATATTAATCTTGCCGTTCTTTGTGCCGGTGGGTTCAGCCATGTCGGCCATGGCCTTGACCATGTTGGAAAAGCCAGTGACATGGGAACCTGAGTAACTTGGAGTTGAGGCACTGATCAGGTACTTTCCTTCAGGAATCTTGCCCTCCGTCTCCGCTTTCTTCTTGATCTGCGGCAGATCATCACCAATGGTCTCAGACAGGCAGGTGGTATGAACAGCTATCACCTCCGGATTATAGACGGTGAATATATTGTTGATGGCCTGCAGCATGTTGGACTGCCCACCAAACACTGAAGCCCCTTCAGTAAAGGAACTGGTGGATGCGGAAATCGGTTCCTTGTAATGCCTGGTTAAAGTACTTCGATGGTAAGCGCAGCAGCCCTGTGAGCCATGACTGTGTGGCAAACAGCCATGAATCCCCAGAGCCGCATACATGGCCCCGATGGGCTGACAGGTCTTAGCCGGATTAATGGACAAAGCCTTGCGCTCCATTATTTCTTTAGGTGTATGTCGTAGTAGCATTTTTTTGTAACCTCTGTTTTGAGTGTGATATCAAGTGTATTGCTCACAGCTCACTTTCTATTATTCCCAACCATAGGTAGCCGACAACTGCGGTTCTTTCTGCCAGGGAGCCTTCATATAACTCCACACTCTGGAGCCCACCAAACGATCAATTTCTGCATAAAAATTAATGGCACCCTTGAAACCGGCATAGGGCCCCCCCGAATCGTAGCTGTGGAGCTGCTTCATTGGTACACCAGTCTTCTGGATGGAATACTTCTCTTTGATACCGGCACAAAAGATATCCGGTTTCATGATTTCCACCAGTTTCTCAGCTTCATACTGATTCAGATCGTCGATAATGAGGGTTCCCTTGTCCATATCAGAAGCAAGACCTTCATAGTGTTTGAACTTATAGCCAGCCTCCCCCAAAGCCTTTACTTCCTCTGGGCTTTTGCGGGGATTAAAGCGGGTTTCATCTGCTTCCACTTCAAGTTCTTCAATATTACGACTATCGGCATCAAGCTTGATACGAGGAATAACCTGACGACCTTCATAGTCATCACGATGGGCAAACTCATAACCGGCTGAAATGGTCTTCATTCCCATCTCGTTAAACAAGCCCTGATAATGATGAGCCCTTGAAGCACCAACAAACAACATGGCGGTTTTACCATCAGTTCTGGTCAGAACATCGTCACGAGCGGCCTGAACATCAGGCATCTCCTCGGCGATCACTTTCTCCACCTGATCTATAAGCTCCTTTTCGCCGAAGTACCGGGCAATCTTGCGTAAAGATTTGGCTGTGGAATCCGCACCAATAAAGTTCACTTTAATCCATGGAATTCCGTACTTAACTTCGAGCATATCAGCCACATAATTAATCGAACGATGGCACATGACAGCATTCAGGTCGGCTGTATGTGACGAGGCAAACTGATCATAAGTGGAATTACCCGAGAAAGTCGAAATACAGGTGATTCCGCATTTAGTAAAGATCCGGTCAATTTCAAATCCGTCACCGCCGATATTGTATTCCCCCAGCAGATTAATCTTGTATTTTCCGGGCTTCACCTCATCATTCTTCCCAACAATATGTCTGAACACCTGGTTGTTGGCAATATGATGACCAGCAGACTGGCTCACCCCTTTATATCCCTCACAGGAAAAAGCGTAGACATTGCAATCTCCGAATTTTTTCTTCATGTTAGCCGTTACCGTGTGAATATCATCACCGATAAGCCCCACCGGGCAGGTGGCAAAAACCGCTATGGATTTAGGATGGAAAAGATCGTAGGCTTCCTGGATTGCAGCCTCCAATTTTTTCTCACCGCCAAAAATGATGTCCTGCTCCTGCATATCGGTGGAGAAACAGTAGGGCATGTAGTTTTCACCCTCTGGCCCCGGATCAGTCTGGTTACGACGAGTAAGCCAGGCATAGAAACTACAACCGATTGGGCCATGTACGAGGTTGACGATGTCCCGGGTTGGTCCCATGATCACTCCCTTGCAACCGGCATAGGTACAGCCGCGCATGGTGATGATACCGGGGGTGGTACGAACGTTGGCCGTAATCTCAGGCGTGTCGTTCTCTAAAGCCTCATTAATCATTATCTGTTTGGCGCGTTTACGAGCTACCTTGGGCGGATATTTCTTCAATAATTCAGCTTTGATATCGGCAGGATCCCACTGCACTATTTTTGTATTGCTTGCTGTTGCCATTCTCATACTCCTTGTAAATTGGCTTTTTGTGAATTTACGTTTTAAAAAAGCCGGAAATCAGGCGATGGCTTTTTCGCCTGTCTCACCTGTCCTTACCCGTACTGCATCAGCCAAAGGGACGACAAAGACCTTGCCATCTCCGGGCATCCCGGTCTGATTCGTGTTGATAATCGTATCCACCACACAGTCAACCATGCCATCTTCCACCACAGCGGTAAGGAGGCGCTTTGGGTAAAGTTTTCCCTTTTCTCCCAGCAGTGCAGCCGCCTCTTCGTGGCCCTGTTCAGCTCCCTCCAGAATATCGGTATTGACGAACCCTTTGCCTCGCCCCTGCGCTTCATGGGCAAAGAAAGCATCCACACCACAATCGGTGAGGGCCTGCTTAGTCTGGTTCATCATATTTATACGCACAACAGCGATCACCTCTTTCATGCCGGCACCCCCTCAGATGCCGCCGCAGTCTCCTTAACCCCGGAGCTGATGGTATAGGATTCCTCCACATCGCTGACAAAAATCTTACCATCACCAAAAGCTCCCTTTCCTTCTGAACGGGCGGTATCCATAATGGTATCAATGACGAATTCTTTATCTGCCGCATTTACCACACTCATCAACATCACCTTGGGAAGCTCATCATAGGTAACATCGCCAATCTTGATACCGCGTTGTTTACCACGGCCTGCAACTGCATATTTTGTAACAGCGGGAAATCCTGCATCCATAAGCGCTGCCATAACAGCGTCCGCCTTTTCTGGTCGAATAATTGACCGAATCATTATCATCATAGCTCTATCTCCAACTTGCCGGCACAGTAGTTTATTTGCCGATATTCCATTGTAATGTAAGGTTAAAATATTTCTTAATTGCCCTTATGCCGCCTCCAGCAAACCATATTCCATAAGTAATTCTTCAAGCACCTCGATCTCCATCGGTGTGGGAATAACAAAGTCTTCATTTTTATCGATTGCCTTGGCAAGATCCCGATAAACCTGCGCCTGAGCCACTTCGGGATTCCACTCTATGACTGTTTTGCGGTTAATCTCAGCACGCTGTACATCATTCTCCCGGGGTATAAAGTGGATCATCTTGGTTCCAAGTTTTGCGGCAAACTTCTCAATCATTTCTGCTTCATTATCAACAGCGCGGGAGTTACAGATCAGACCGCCCAGCCGAACACTGCCCGATGCTGCAAACTTAACGATACCTTTACTTATATTATTAGCTGCATACATGGCCATCATTTCACCAGAAACAACGATATAAATCTCTTCTGCCTTACCGTCACGGATAGGCATTGCAAATCCGCCACAAACCACGTCACCCAATACGTCATAGAATGCGTAATCCAACTCCTCACTCTCCTCATAGGCACCGAGTGATTCCAACATATTAATAGAGGTGATGATTCCACGACCAGCACAACCAACTCCCGGCTCAGGCCCCCCGGATTCAACACACCAGGTTCCGCCATAACCAAGTTTACGGATATCCTCAAGTTCCACATCTTCTCCCTCTTCTCGCAGGGTATCGAGTACGGATTTCTGGGCAAGTCCTCCCAGAAGTAAACGGGTTGAATCCGCCTTGGGATCACAACCAACTACCATAATTTTACGCCCTAACTCGACTAGACCAGCCACTGTATTCTGAGTGGTGGTTGACTTGCCAATGCCGCCTTTTCCGTAAATTGCTATTTTTCTCATTTTCAAAACTCCTTTTGCTAAAATTAACCGGCTGGTATTCATCACATAATTACAGCCGTAACTGTATTTTGAGGTTCCCCCTATCAGGCATCCCCACATACTTTTTATGTGAATGAACATTTCAAGGCTCGTGCCAGAAGGTTATGTTTTTAAAATTCCTATTATTGGAAGGCCTTTGAGCGGATTTACCAGGGGGGACGTTCCCAAAATAGGGAATGTCACTATTGTGGGATTAGTGACACTTTGGAAGAAACTCTACAAAAGGGTAGAGAGAAGTTATCGCCAATTCGACAAATATCAACAACAACAGAAATGTACAAACAGAACAAAGAACATCACAAAGTTGTGTGCTTTATTGGTTTTTCCAACGAAAAACCGCTCATCTTCGGCATGGTACATTTTTTGCACATCCTTATTCAGTAGAAACAAGCCTTACCCCAGGTGGGTAACAGGGTGCTTTTCAAAGTCAACAAACAGGGAACGACATATGAACAATACGGAAAACAATTCAGCTGTAACAGAATTAGAGCAGCCCGTAGAATGTCAACTGGAAACCCTGAAACTTCAAGCCCTGGCAGAAGTTTGCAAACTCATTGGCAAGGCGGTGCATCTTGAAACTACCCTTAGTAGAATCCTACGGGTACTTCATGATATTCTAAATATGGAACGTGCAACCCTTGTACTCCTCGACAAAAACAGACAACGACTGGCCATCAAAGCCTCTTACGGTCTCACCGTAGAGGAAGAACAGCGTGGCATATACGGTCTCTCCGAGGGGATCTGCGGCCAGATTTTTCAATCCGGAGCGTCCTGTATTGTTCCTGATATTACCAACGAGCCCCTATTCCTGAATCGTACTGGAGCAAGAAATCAGATAAAAAAAGAAGCCCTCTCTTTTCTCGGGGTTCCCATAAAAGTGGAAAAAAATACCGTTGGCGTACTAACCGTCGATCACCTCTTCGGGCCCGATATCTCCTTTGAAGAGGATATGAGTTTTCTGGAAATTCTGGCCACTCTCATCGGCCAGTTTCTGGTGCTCCACGATGCCATCTCCCAAAAAGAAGAAAAACTTATTGAAGAAAACAAATCCTTAAAAGCTGAATTACACAGTCGGTTCAACCGCCATTATATTATTGGTGATTCATCAGCGATGCAGGAGGTTTATTGGCTCATCGAGAAAATTGCTCCCAGTAGCGCCACAGTTCTTCTCCTTGGTCAGTCCGGTACCGGAAAAGAACTGGTCGCCCGTGCTCTTCATGAGGCAAGTACGAGAAAAGACAAACCTTATATCAAGGTCAACTGTGCTGCACTACCGGAGAATCTGTTGGAAAGTGAACTTTTAGGGCACGATAAAGGGGCGTTTACCGGGGCTGTAGCAGCAAAGCCTGGCAGATTCGAGCTAGCAGATGGTGGCACTATCTTCCTCGATGAAATAGGTGAACTTCCCATTCTCCTTCAGGCAAAACTATTGCGGGTACTTCAGGAACAGCAATTTGAGCGAATCGGCGGAACACGGACTCTCACAGTAGATGTACGGATTATTGCTGCAACTAATGTTGACCTGCAAGCTAACGTAGAAGATGGCCTTTTCCGCAGTGACCTCTATTACCGACTGAATGTTGTTCCTATTCAGCTTCCTGCACTTCACGAAAGGCGAGATGACATCCCGTTACTCATTGACCATTTCCTTCGCTCAAGCAATGAACGAAATAATAAAAAAATGAAATTAACCAGCGGCGCACTGGATTTTTTAACTGCCTATGACTGGCCGGGAAATGTTCGTGAACTACAGAATTTGATTGAGCGGTTGGTCATACTATCTGACAGGCAGATTATTCAAACTAAAATCCTAAAAACACATATGCATGGATTCTCGGGATCATCCCCACAAACAAGCGAATCCCCTGAAAAATCATCAGAAAACTTTCATGCCGGCCATAATTCCCTTGAGGATCTGGAACGACATGAAATCGAAGCCTCTCTGCGACGTAACGGCTGGGTACAAGCTCGGGCAGCCAGGGAGCTTGGCCTCACCCAGCGCCAGATGGGATATCGTATCAAAAAATTCAACCTGTCAAAACCGGCTTTTGCCCGTTCTGAATAAAACAATAGTTACACCGGGGCAGCCATGACAAGATGAAAAACGATGCCCCTTATGATCTGTTTCTTTCAGAGAAGCTCTGCCGCAGGCTGCAAACTCATGTTTGAGCCTTTAGTAAATCAATGATTTCATGATCATTGAGGGGACGTTGCCTAAGTTCGGCAAGAGATCGTATTTGACGGGTAAGAAGCGTAAGACCAGGCTCATCGAGTGATGGTTGACCGAGACGACGGAGGGTCGCATGAATACTGCGTCGACCAGCCTGACGCCCGACAAGAAGTGTTCTTCTGGTGCCAACACTCTCGGGAGAAAAGGGTTCATAGGTAGCAGGATCGGCCATAATTCCCTGGAGGTGAATACCAGTCTCACAGGAAAACAAGTTATCTCCAATAATGGGGCGGGCTAAGGGAATATTCTGTCCACATTCACGGGCCACCATTCTGCTCAACCCGGAAATACCAGCCAGATCATAAGCAGCTGTTTTTTTCTGTAGAGTAAGAAAAGCAAGAACTTCCTCAAGACGGCTGTTCCCCGCCCGTTCGCCCAGTCCCAACAAAGTTGCATCCCCCCACAGAGCATCATTTTCCAGAGCAGTAATGGTGTTGGCTGTGGCCATCCCGAAATCATTATGACAATGAACACCCAGCTCCATCTTCAATCCACTCATCCCGGCAAGCAACCGATTAATTCCTGTGGGGGTACAGATGCCCACGGTGTCTGCGAGGCGTAAACGAAAGGCCCCTGCTTCCTCTGCTGCTTGGGCCAGCTCCAGAACAAAAGAAATATCTGCCCTGCTGGCATCTTCGAGACCAAGTGCCACTCTGGATATACCAGAAGTCAGGGCTAGCTTTATAGATTTTTTCAGTTGTAGCAAAGCCCATCGCCGATCTTTTCCCAGCTTTTTTTCAAGATGGAGATCAGATGCCGGGATTGACAGAGAAAGGCAATCTGGCCCAAGGGAAGCACCGTGACAGATATCTGCATCCATGCAACGACACCAGAGAGAAAAGGCCTGCTTTGGATAGGTGGTCTTAATGTATTCAGCCAGTGGCTTGAGGTCGTCATTTTCCTTGCTGGCAACGCCTATTTCAATCTCATCAACACCCACGGCGACTAGGCCGTCGACTATCTGTTTTTTCACCTTCAGGTCAAAATAGACCCCCGGAGTCTGCTCCCCCTCTCTCAGTGTTGTGTCTATAATTTTCACTATTTTACGTTTACTCAACACGATAGACATCCATCAGCTATTAAATTTTCTGCAAAATTCTTTTATTGCCGTTTCTGCTTTTTCTTTAGAGTAACAAGATATAGATTTTCGACCTTGGTTCGAGCCCAGGGCGTCTTTCGTAAAAACTTTAGGCTGGACTTCACGGAGGGGTTATCGTTGAAGCATTTAATTGTGATCCATTTCCCCAATTTCTCCCAGCCATACCATTCGACCAGGGTAATCACAATCTCCTGCAGCGTTATCCCGTGCATGGGATTATTTTTCTGCTGTTCAGCCACGAGTGGATACCAGAGAATAGAAATATCCGGGAACTTTGGCTTCAAAGGTCATCTCTTCCTTTGTAAAAGGATGCACCATTGTAAGAGAAGTTGAATGGAGAGTTAGACGTTTTATGTTTTTAACTTTTTTTTCACCATATTTTTTATCACCTGCCACGGGGAAGCCTTTGTCAGCAAACTGAACCCGAATCTGATTTTTCCGTCCGGTGAGTAAATCCACTTCAAGAAGGCTGTACTTTCCTGATTCTTTCAGAACTTTATAAGCAGTTTTCGCAAGCTTCCCTTTTTCAGGATCCTTAACTGAATACATCTTATGAATGGAGTTTTCAGCAAGATACGATGTTATGGTCCCCTCTTTTTCCGGCAATGAGCCACAAACTACTGCAATATAGGTTTTTTTGAATAGTGGCCACTGATCCTGTAGACTACGTTTTGCTTTTTCATTTTTGGCAAAAACAATTACACCCGAGGTATCCCTATCAAGACGATGTACAATAAAAATTCTGTTGTTCGACTTTTTATTTCCCTTCCGCACGTAGTCTGTCAATTTGAAATAAGCAGTATTCTCTCTATCTTTTGAATTACTTACGGTGAGCAGGCCATTCTTTTTATCCACAACCAGGATATCATGGTCTTCATAGAGAACAGTCAGCCCTTTTGGCTGAAACCTTTTGGGAGGACTTTTAAATTTTTTTCTATTTTGCAATGTATTTACACCAATCTGTTTTATAATATTGCTGATCTACCAGGGAGGCGGACTGGATTTACGACGAGATGTTTTTTTACTATGTGGAGAAAGAAATGTATCCAGTTGATTCGCAAAAGCCTGTCGATCTCCCTTATTGAGTGCAGCGGGGCCACCTGTATCGATGCCATCTGCCCGGAGATTATCCATAAAATCTCTCATACTCAGGCGAGAGCCTATGGTATCAGTGGTGTACAGTTCGCCACGAGGATTCAAGGCATGGCCACCCTTGGCAATAACATCTGCCGCGAGCGGGATATCTGCCGTTACCACAAGATCCCCGGTATCGAGTCTTTTTACAATTTCGCGATCAGCAACATCTGCTCCTGCCCCCACCTGAATAAAAGAAATACAGGATGAGGCAGGTATTTGCATTGGCTGATTTGCCACAAGGCATATCTGCACCCCGGTACGTTCTGCAGCTTTAAATAAAATCTCTTTTATCACCACAGGACAGGCATCTGCATCCACCCATACTTTCATGCAGGAGTAGCTGCCATATCAGGTAATAATTTTTTCTTCTGCTTCTGCAAATGTCTCGGTAATTGGAGACACTTCCATGGCTCTCACCGGACAGATGGGAACACAAAGAGAACAGCCGGTACATTTATCGGGATCAAAGATTACTTCCATACTTGGACGCTTGATATACAAAGCACCCACCGGACATATACCTGTGCAGGCTCCGCACTGGAAACATTTCTTATCATCTCTGTTAATGGCAGCGGCGAGTCGTTGTACCTTAACACCAAAGGATTTGAGATAATCAAGGCCGGTATTCACTTTATCCTTTGGGCCTTTTAACTCAAGGATCATCACGCCCTCCCGCTGGGGAAGGATATCAGCCTTTAAAATATTAAATTCAACATCATATTGCTTAACCAGCTGAAAAATAACGGGTTCACTGCTGGTCTCTTTGGGAAATCGTAATATATAAATTCGTGTTGACATATTATCCTCTACTAAATCAACTAAGGGTTAACTTATAATTGTAATTCAATTGTTACTTGCTCAACAAGCTCTGCCACTGGAGCATCAGTATCAAGCTCTATTACCTGTTCTGCCGACATGACAGGCTGGAACCGTTCTTTCTGGGCAAGATATATTTCCCAGTTGCCGTCTGACACAGCATCTGGGTCAGTCGCACGTATTTTTAATCGCTGCTGCACCACTTTCTCGGAGCAGACACAATGCACAAAAACAAGTCGCAATTTATCTGCAAAATGTTTCCGTAACAGATCTCGTTCAGCCAGAGATTGGTAGGAACCATCCAGCACAACACAAGCATTTCTGTCTGCCTGGAAATGATGCTTTGCATGCTCAATTAAAGCGTCATACGTACGGCGGGTGAATTCTTGAGTATAAATGCCTTGATCCACACCTTCCTGTTGGGCAGTTTCAGGTGTGATACCTGCCAGTTCTTTCCGAACTCTATCCGAATTGTAATAAGGCAGATCATAATGACTCGCCCAGGCAGAAGCAAGATAGCTTTTACCAGTGGCTATCATCCCGAAAAAAACAACGAGAAGATTTTCAGGCTGCTGCATACTGCTCTGCCAGAATAAAATGCTTTTTCGCCTGTTCTATACACGCTTCAGTGGCTTTTTCATCCACCGCAGGATCACTTGCAGTAAACAAGGCAATCTTAGCCCGCACATAGGTTCGATAACATTTATAAAAGTTCAACATACCCATGAGTTCAGGGTCGGATGATTTTGCAGCAAATTGTTCAATAAAATAGTTTGAAAGCTCTGTTTCACCATGAAAATCAAGATCCATTGCCAGAAAAGCTACATCTGCTGCCACATCTGTATAGCGAAAACGCTCATTAAACTCAATGCAGTCAAAAATGTACACTGGATCTGAGAGACAAATATTTGCCGAATGCATGTCACCATGGCAATCCCTGATTTTACCCGCATCAATTCGTGCCTGGAAACGATCTTCATGGCTTAAAAATTCTTTTGAATAACGCACAATTGCATCAAACTGTGCCCTGCTGAGAGCTCCCTGAGCCACAAAGTCTTCAGTCTGTTCAAAATTTTCCAGCACATTTACAGCAACAGATGTTGCCTTGCCAAACGCTTTAATTTCAGCATTATCAGCTGCTGCTTTGTAAAAAGGCACCAGCTGATCAATTATTTCATCGAGATGGCCGCGGGTAAGTTCACCCCTTGCCATTACCCGTCCCATCATCTGTTCTTCGGGCATTCGTGCCATTCTGATTCCATATTCCACAACTTCACCACTGCCATTCAGACAGAACCTTTCCCCATCTTTATTGATGGTAATCATCTCTTCGTACAGATCAGGACAGAGTCTGCGGTTTAGCTGCAGCTCCTGTTCACAGTAATATTTTCTTTTCTCAAGTGTGGAAAAGTTGAGGAAGCCAAAATCCACAGGCTTCTTCCATTTATAAACGTAATCTCCTGCAAGCAGGACAAAAGAGATATGAGTCTGCACAAGTGAGACATCAGCAGCAGCGTGCGGATAATTCTCTCCCTGTTGTAGATATTGTATATAGGACGGAAGCTTTACATCGCTCATCGAACAAACTCCTTAAAAGTGAATAATTATTATGCGAAACTTTACCTTGTTTTGATATCATGATACTTTAAACTTTTCGTCTATAACTTTCCACTTTAAACTGGTACCGAATGAATCAGGACAGCATAGAAAAACTTCTCACTGGTGTACAACAGGGAGATCACTCCGTTGAGCAGGCATTGCACAAGCTCCGCCATATGCCCGGACAATTCATTAAGGACGCCTGCATAGATCACCACAGGAACCTTAGAACAGGCATTCCGGAAGTTATTTATGGGGAATCAAAGAATAGTGAACAGATCATTACTATTGCAGAGACATTTCTACAGCAGCAAACTCTTTTTCTCGCCACCCGTATTGACTCTGTAAAGGCTGGTCTTATTCAAAAAGCCCTTCCAGAAATCGACTATCACGAGCAGGCGAGAATGCTCTCCTGTAACATGCAAAAAACGGATCCTGCCTATGTACGTGGAAATATTGTCATCCTCTGTGCAGGCACCTCAGATATTCCAGTGGCGGAAGAGGCACGAATCACAGCAACAGCAATAGGTAACCCCGTTACCAGCCATTATGACACTGGTGTTGCAGGCCTTCATCGTCTGTTCAGCCAGCAGGAAGCCATTGCATCCGCGTCTGTGATCATTGTGGTGGCTGGAATGGAAGGTGCCTTGCCCAGTGTGGTGAGCGGGATGTGCAGCTGCCCTGTTGTGGCCGTACCAACATCGATTGGGTACGGAACTAGTTTTGGCGGTATTTCCGCACTATTAGGGATGCTCAACAGTTGTGCACCGGGTCTTGCTGTGGTGAATATTGACAATGGATTTGGGGCTGCCTGCCATGCATCTGCAATTAACAGAAAAAATAGATCAGAAACCTTGCAAGATTCAGGCAGTACAGTATAATCACCTAATTTTGTCCAAATAAAATTTTCACTAACGCAGGTAAACTGCAAGTAAGTGCCTCGTTGCTATTTGTAACATCTTAATATTGTTTCATTCTCATATCTTCTTGTTTTTTATTGCAGGAATTATGGAGTAAGGCACTAAAATCAAACAGTAGTTTTTTTGCAGGAAACTGAATGAACACATCACTAAAACTTAAAATTTCTGCGCTTATTTTTATCATTGCGCTCTCTATTATTACCATTATTCCCTCTTTTTACGACTCCACACCGAATTGGTGGAAGAAATACATGGCACCGGAAGGGTTGCGACTGGGGCTCGATCTCCAGGGCGGTATGCATCTTGTCCTTAAAGTTAACCTCGACAAGGCTGAGGAAGACTCGCTTGAACTTGCTGCCAATGAGCTGAAAGACCTCCTTAAAGAGCAGGGAATAAGCGCAGTTCGCACAAAATCAGATACCGGAGTTGTTCTTTTTACCCTTCCCAACTCTGGTGCTGTCGACACTGTAAATAAGGTGGTAAAAGACAGTTTTCCTGAGATCAACATAAAGGTCGCTGCCAAAGAAGGTTCATTTCCCAAAATTACCGTCACACTTAAAAGCTCTGAGATTGATTTTATTCGTACCCATGCAGTGGAACAATCCCTTGAGATCATCAGAAACAGGATTGATCAGTTTGGTGTGGCAGAACCTGTTATTATCAGGCAAGGAGAAGCAGAAATTGTTGTCCAGCTTCCTGGTGTAAAAGACCCAAAACGGGCACTCAAACTCCTTGGTGACACGGCCCAGCTTGAATTTAAAAATGTAGCTGACTCAGCAGGAATTAATATCGGCCTTCTTGCAGAAGAATCACGCACAGCCGGCCAGTGGAATGGAACATGGTCCAGCCATGAAGAACTCGCTAAACTGAACCGTGCTCTCCAGAACAGACTGCCTGAAAACACCAAAATTTTTATAGAAAAAGATACAGACAACAAAACCGGAAAGGAAATCATTCGCCCCATACTCCTGAATCAACAGATTATGATGACAGGAGAGATGGTTAAAAATGCCCAGGTACGGATCTCTAATCAATTCAATGAACCTTATGTTTCAATAGACTTCACTTCAAAGGGGAGCAGGGTATTTGCCAAACTTACCGCAGAAAATGTGGGTAAACGAATGGCCATTGTGCTCGATGATGTGGTTCGTTCAGCCCCTGTAATCAAGGAGAAAATTCTTGGCGGATCGGCCCAGATCAGTGGAAGTTTTACCCACGAAGAGGCAGCAGATCTTGCCATTGTTCTTCGTGTTGGTGCGTTGCCTGCTCCTGTTGACATCATCCAGAACATGACAGTAGGAGCAAGTCTTGGTCAGGATTCCATTAATAAAGGAATGACTTCCGGTCTCTTTGGTGCGTTGATTGTCCTTTGTTTCATGGCCATTTATTACAGACTCTCAGGCATCATTGCAAACACGGCTCTTATCCTGAACATTCTCTTTCTTTTTACAGGGCTTGCCATACTCAATGCAACACTCACACTTCCAGGTATTGCAGGTATTATCCTTTCCATCGGAATGGCAGTAGATGCAAACGTTCTTATTTTTGAACGAATGCGCGAAGAGTACAATCTGGGGAAATCTGTGAAGTCAAGTGTCGATGGTGGTTTTGGCAAGGCTTTCTGGACAATTGTCGATTCCCAGGTAACAACGCTCATCACAGCCATGGCCCTGTTCATGTTTGGAACCGGTCCCATCAAAGGTTTTGCGATCACCCTATCACTTGGTATTATTTTTAACCTTTTCACTGCGCTCTTCTGCTCACGATTGATGTTTGATACTTTTTACTCCTTCCGCGCCTTAAAAAAGCTCAACTTCTTGCAGTTTACGAAAAAACCAAATCTGGACTTTATGCGCATACGTAACATCACTTTTGGTGTCTCAGGAGTTCTTGTTGCCATTGGTCTCTTTGCTTTTATACAGATCGCAAGAGGTAACGCCAATATGGGAGTTGATTTTTCCGGTGGTTCTTTGCTTCAGTATAAAGCAACTACTGATTTCACAATGGATGAAGTACGAACTGTTTTCGGTGCCAATGACCTCAAGAATGCAAACCTTCAGGAAGTTGAAGGAGAACATCGCCTGATTGTAAAAATTAAGAAATCAGAAGAAGTAGTTGGTGATCTCAGCGAACAAATTACCAACGTTTTAGACACCAATATGGCAGAAAAAGGATTTGTCCTTGAAAGTCAGTCTGAAATCGGTTCCTCGGTCAGTGCTGTATTGCGCAACAAGGCCATTCAGGCCATCTTCATTTCACTGTTTGGTGTTATCATTTATCTTGCCATGCGTTTTGATATTCGCTTTGGACTTGCCGCCGCTGTTGCCACCTTCCATGATGTTATTGTGGTACTGGGTATCTGCTGGCTCTTAAACGTTGAAATCACGCTACTCATTGTAACGGCTCTTCTCACCCTGGCTGGATACTCGCTAAATGACTCGGTTGTTATATTTGACCGTATACGTGAGAACATGCAAAAATCTGAAGAACATAGTCTGCTGAAACAGATCAACAGAAGTATCAACGAAGTCATGGGCCGTACGCTTGTCACATCACTGACCACTGCCATGGTCCTTGTGGCCCTCTTTTTCTTTGGCGGATCAGTTATACACGATTTTTCTCTTGCACTCCTCCTTGGTGTAATAGTTGGAACCTATTCCTCAATTTTTATCGCAAGCCCAGTGCTCAGTCTGTGGCCAGCAAAGAAGAAATAAAAGAATGGCTCCATTACAACTACCCGAAAATGTCAACCGGATAAAGGATGATGAAGCCTTCATCTTCTCATGCCATCCAAAGGTAGACTGTTTCACCGACTGCTGCAGACAGCTTGAGCTTGCACTTACGCCCTATGATGTCCTGCGCCTGAAGCAGGAAACAAAACTTGATTCCAGAGCTTTTCTTGACCAATATGTGATCCAGGAGCAAGAACAGGAAGATGTCTTTCCACGATTCTACCTTACAATGGTAGATGATGGACAGGCATCCTGTGTCTTTGTCGCAAAAACAGGCTGTACCGTCTATCCCAGTCGCCCCGGAGCCTGTAGAGCATACCCCATGGGCAGGGCTGCCATGCGTAAGAACAATAACCAGATCGAAGAATTTTTTGTTCTCTTAAAAGAACCTCACTGCCACGGCTTTCAGGAACAGGAAGAACAAACAACAAAACGGTATAGCAAAGGGCAGGGGCTACAGATCTATAACAAGTTTAATGATAAGGTAGCCCCCCTTCTGCAACATGAAAAAATCCGCCAGGGTATGCAACTCACCGAGAAGCAAATCGAATTCTTTATTCTGGCCCTTTATGACCTTGACTCCTTCCGTGAACAACTAGATTGTGAGAGATTACCCCAACAAGATATCTATGCGTCAAAGAAAGAAGCCTGCAAAGACGATGAACAACTCCTTCTTTTTGGGATTGACTGGCTCCATAGGATACTTTTCTAATAAATGAAACTAAAACTTGTTATATTTGATTGTGACGGGGTAATGTTTGACTCCAAATTCGCAAATCAGACCTACTACAATCACCTGCTGCAACATTTTGGCTACCCAAATATGGATGCTGATGAATTAGAATTCATCCACATGCATAATGTGAATGACTCAACAAGCCATATCTTTCGCCATTACCCTGATCAAAACCTTCAGGAAGTTGACCTGTTTCGACAAAAAACTGGATATGCTCCATTTTTAAAACATATGAAGATGGAAGATGATTTGGTTGAATTTCTCGAGATCTGTACACCACGTTATCAACTGGCTGTTTCCACCAATCGAACCAATACCATGGAAGCGATTTTGGAAATTTTCAAACTAAATGATTATTTTGTAAAAGTGATGACAGCTGAGAATGCAAAGAGGCCAAAACCAGCTCCTGATGCACTGCTTGAGATACTAGAACATTGTAAGTGTGAGGTAGATGAGGCTATTTATATTGGCGATTCCATCATTGACCGTGAGCATTCCTCAGGGTGCGGGATGCGCCTAATAGGCTTTAAGAATGAAAACCTTCCCGCAGAATATCATGTAAACAGTTTTATGGAAATCCTCCAACTACCACCGTTTCAGGATTAAGCTTCAATCCGGCAAGATCCTATAAATAGTTCCAGGTGGTATAAATTTTACACATCTTCACCAGATTCATCTACTCGCTTTATCCCTTCCATTAACAGCATCATAAAGTCACCAATTTCAGCAGCCTTCATCTCTTCAGGAGAAAGCCCGGTGGTAAACTTATAACGCCCCTCTTTTTCTTTTAACATATCAAAAATAGCTGCCTGACTCGTTTCCTTTCCATAAAAAGCATTAATAACACAGCCTTCACGAAAAGAGACCTTGGCCTCTCCTTTAGGCAACTCAAGACTGAGAACCCCTGTTTTTTGATTCATATGGAAAATCTGAAACAATTCAGCAGGGGGCATTTCAGCGATCCAACCACTCATACATGCATCGAAGGTATCAAAGTGGCTGGCATTAGATTTGGTTAAGCGCTGAACCAAAAGCTTAGACATGAATAGCTGTAACTCAGGAATAGTATCAAGAAATTTACTGAAGGCATCACCTGAGATGGACAACACATCAGAACCTGTTATTGTCTGCACATCAGCACCAGCCGCATCCCCACCCAGATAACTCATTTCACCGCAAATATCTCCAGCACCAAGGGTAGCAATCACCAAAGAACCATCCTTCACCACAACTTCTCCTGATAAAATAAGATAGAGATACAGGCAGTTCTGTCCTTTGGTTATAAAAGTGGAATTTGCTGGTAAACGTTCTTTCCGAAAACAATGCATAACCCGGGGGATATCAGATTCCGGGATTACTTTAATTAGGGGAAAGTCACGAATAATTGAAAAAAGAGCTTCACCTTCAGGATTCAGAGGCGCATCGGAAATAATCAAACCATCAACCCTGGCCTGTTGTTCAGTAATATTATTAAATTTGATAAGGCCAGTACATCCACTGCAACTGTATGTCTTCTCACCAAGATCATCCTGTCCTGCAGCGTTATCAAGAAAACTAAAGAGCAAATTCGTCATCTCGCGAACAAGGATCAAACAGGTTGGCTTGTTTTCAGGGCAGGACAATGCCTTTTCAGAAAGAGTAAGTAATTCACCCATTTCATACAAAGGACAATTATTATCTGCGATTATTTTAAAAATAAGTTTAAACGGTTTCATTACTTTTCAGGTTACCACAAACTGCTCCAACTTGATGATCGAATAATTTTTTTTATTATATCAACAAATATTTTGTTTTAGCAAAAGTTACTGCTATACTGATGATATCTGTGGTATAGGATTTGACTCAATAACTATATTCTGTTAACTTTTGACTCATCTTTTTTTTTTTATGAACCAGTAATCCCCTATGAACAAATCTAATAACCAACTCGAAATTGTTTTACAGGAAGTGAGCGATTACTTTGCCGATACCCCACGTATTACTGTCATTCCTAAAGAAGGAAGTCCCCCAGATCAATACCAAATAACATACCAGATTACCGGCATATGTAAAGAAAGTGATGGCGACATTTATTCATGTTACAATCATGTAATATCCATTTCTCTTCCTTTTGGTTTTCCTCATTTTCCTCCAAACTGTTTACCAGAAAGTCCCACCTTTCATCCAGACTTCGATTCTTCAGCCATATGTATTGGAGATGCCTGGGAAGCTGAGAAGTCCATAGTAAAACTTATCCTTCACATTGGAAAAATGATCTCGGGTGAAATCTTCTCTAAAAGCAACGCATTTAATAGTGAAGCCGCAGAATGGTACAATGCAAATTCTGCACAGCTTCCTTTTGACAGCAGCGATTTTACGGAACCGGAAGCATCGTTGCCTCCAAGAGAAAAAGAACCCGTACCCGAAAGTATCGACACCCTGAATGATGATGACTTCGGAAGTTCCTTCTCTTTAGAAAAGGATATTCCATCTTCTGCCACTGTAGATACAGATCGCTTACGTATTATTGCCAAGCAAAAGCGGTTCCAGGCTCTCTCACGTGAACTCAAGATAATCAAAGAACAATTCGAAGGCCGATCAGAACTTGAGGAACAGGCACAAACGTCCATGGATAGGGCCATGGAGTTATTCCAGGAAGCAGATACACTAGAACACCAAGGAGAACAGCAACAAGCATTAGATAAATATAATGCTGTTGAGGAGATTGTTTCAGATTACCCCATGCTTCAAGAGGCAAAAGACAGGGTGCAGCAAGCCTTTGATCTTCTTGGTGACTGGGTAAACGGCAATACAGATGATCCCGAAGACAGCAATGATATTGGAATAACCACGAATCCACCTCTGTCTACAGATTCCTCCAAAAACCGTGAAAATAGAACATTTTTTGAAGACAAAAAAGCCGTAAGCAAAACATTATTCTTTTTTGCTCTAGGTGGTGGCTCCATTTCCCTCATTGCCATGCTTGTTTTTTCCTATTTTTCACTGGGTTCCAACCTGAATAAAGCGAGTAAAAATTATAAAGAATGTCAAACCCTGCTTGAGCAAAACAACTTTAAAGGAGCCGAAAGAACATGTGAAGAAGCGCTCATCCTGACCACAGAGGTACGCATGGTCAAACAGAGGGAAAAAGAAGAACTTTCCCAAAAGATACAAAGCACCCTTGCTTCCCCTAAGCTTCAGCAGGGTCTCATTGGCAAAACATTATTTGAAGGGAAATACGTTTCTAAATCTACCAAAGCACTCCTGATCACTTTCAAAGAAGCCAAGGAAAATGGGGATTCTTTCATGAAACAGGAACGATGGGACGAAGCAACAAACAGCTACATCCTTGCGTTAGATACCGCAAAAAAAACTACTACGATTGCCAATAGGCAGCTCGTAGACATTCGAGAAAACCTTCCAAAGTCACAATTCAATAATCTCATGCAAGCGGGAGAAAAATCACTCTCAATTTCAGATTGGGACGACGCAGCAGAATACTTTGGTAAAGCACTAAAACTCGCCAAAACAAGCCCCCATGTTCTTCCAAAAGACATCAAACAGCTGGAACAGCTGTCAAAGCAGGCCGAATTCAACTCACTTCGGGATCTGGGACACAAATTCTTCAAGGCTGGAGAGTGGGACAAAGCTTTTAGCAGCTACCTGAAAGCCATTAAGCTTACGGCAAAACTCAACAATACTGATCCAAAAACAATTGCCAATCTAAATGAAAATATCGCCAGAACAAAAATTTACATGGCCATAGCAAAAGGAAAGCAAGCTTTTGCTGCCTCACAATGGGAGACAGTCATCGCCCAGTATGAAAAAGCGATTATCCTCCTCAAAGAAAACTCCAAATTACTTAGCAGGATAAATACTGAAGAAAGTCGTGTGAAATTATCTCGTATAATGCTGCATGCTGAGATAATTAAAGACAAACAGGATATAGCAAAATTTCTTCAATCTGAAGAGTATGGAGCTGTTATTGAGAAATTGCAGCATATTCAACAATCTATTTCAACAAGCCAATTTGCCAAGCAGACTGAGTTCCAGGCCATCCTCGAAGAGAGTAAAGACCAGGCTAAAGATGCCAAACAGCAATTACTCCTTATCGAACAAAAAGATTACCTTACTGAAAACTACGAGAAACTTTTTCGCAAACACTACCCGGCTGCAGGACGTTCAGTACTAAGCTCCCCTAAAGTTGAATTCTTAAAGAATATCGGCAACAAACTTCTGTTTAGAATGCAATGCACTGAAAAATCAGGTGGAAGACCGCTGCGCCTCCAAATGGATTATTTATACTCGCCAAGAAACGGCCGCTGGCGTTTCTATGCTGAAGATTAGAAATCCCCGGTTCCCCCAAGAAGAAATGTATAACTGTACTCATTCATGATGGTGATGATGATGATGCCCATGGGAACTACCCGTCTTTGCCCCACCTGCTGCTTCCAATGCTTTAGTCAGATTATTTGATACAGTTTCCATGGCCTCAAGAGCCGCATCAAGGCTTGTCTTCACCTCAGTGTTTTCGACATCATCCGTCCACTTCCTGCACTCTTCAGCATGCCCCTCATTATGTTCAATCCAATGGGGCAGCAATACTTGTAGTTTTTCCAATTGATTCATTATCTTTGCAGCTCCTATACTTTTACAGTTCGTTCCAGGAATACCTTTCCACCAAGAAAATCGATCTCCAGTACTCGGACATCCGGGACATATTTGGGCTCTTCAAAAAAGGTACTTACCTCAACACCATTATTCTTTGCCTCAAGCCTGGTGACACTTTCCATCACCAACACTTCATCTGTACCTTCAAGGACCAACACACTCATCTGACACATACCTTTCCCTCACACTAAGAATCTAAATTCACCTTTACCCAGAAGATCGTGGAGGTGAAGGATTCCAATTAATTTTTCGTCCGCTCCAACAATAGGTAAAATTGTAATTTCATGTTGCTGCATAATACTCAACGCATCGACAGCCTGCATGGAATCAGGAATCGTAACAGGGCATTCAGTCATAAGCTCTTCCACTTTCACACTCTTAGGATCACTCCCCTCTGCAACCGCCCTTCTCACGTCACCATCTGTTATAATACCAGTAATTTTGTGTTCCCCATCAACAATCAGTACGGCACCTAGATTTTCTCTGTTGAGTACCTCTACAGCCTCTAATAATAGCGTGCCCTGTATTACACTGGGAATTGCATCCCCTTTTAACATGACCTCACTAACATTTACCTTTAACCTGTCTCCGAGACTTCCACCAGGATGATTCTCTCTAAAATCTTCAGGCTGAAATTTTTTACGCTTTAATAATACAACGGCTAATGCATCGCCCATGGCAAGAGTTGCAGTGGTCGATGTTGTGGGAGCAAGACCTAAGGGGCAAGCTTCCTTGGGGATATGGATATTCAGTACAACATCACTTGCCCTTGCAAGGGTAGAGTCCATCCCTCCAGTCATGGCAATGATACTTGTGCCTCGTTTCTTCAGACTGATAAGTAAACCGTTTAGCTCAGTTGTCTCCCCGGAATATGAGATAGCCACCACAACATCAGAGGAGGCAACCATCCCAAGATCACCATGCACTGCTTCAACAGGATGTAAAAAGAATGACGGTGTACCAGTGGAATTCAAAGTAGCACTAATCTTCTGCCCTATAATTCCGGACTTACCGATACCAGTAATAACCACTCTGCTGGGACAAGAAAGAATCGCTTCCACCGCCAGATCAAACTCTTTTCCAATACACTTGCGAACAGTGGCCAGGCCCTGCTCTTCAATAGCCAAAACTTCCCTGGCCTCTTCTATGGACATCTCCATTACCTCCCAGAAAATTCTATAATTCTCTTTATAAAACCGATACGAATGGTTAAAATAACCACTGTTCGAAAAACAGCAAGCTACCTCAAAGTCAGAAAAGTATTCATTCTTATCAGATCTACTATTCCAAACATCTATTAATTCTTGACATCAGAGCCTTTCAGCGTCATAATATAATGTTAATTTATGCAAACATTGCAATTGAAAATTTTTAATCTATGCTTTTCCTTCAACTTTTTTCAATTTCTATAAAATAACAACAAATAATGGAGCATTTCCATGTCAAACCATATGTTTACTTCCGAGTCCGTATCTGAGGGACACCCAGATAAGGTGGCTGATCAAATTTCAGATGCCATTCTTGACTCAATCCTTACCCTTGATCCAGCCGGACGTGTTGCCTGCGAAACAATGGTTACCACAGGTATGGCAGTTATTGCCGGTGAAATTACCACTAGTGCCTGGGTTGATATGCCTGAGGTTGTCCGAAATACCATTAAATCTATCGGATACAACTCTTCCGAAATGGGCTTTGACTACCAGTCCTGTGCCGTCCTGACATCCATTGACAAACAATCCACAGATATTGCCATGGGTGTCGATGAAGGCAGTGGTATGGATCTTGATCAGGGAGCAGGTGACCAGGGGCTTATGTTTGGTTATGCCTGTGACGAAACCAGAGTCCTTATGCCTATGCCAATTACTTACTCGCACAGACTTGTGAAATGCCAGGCTGATGTGCGCAAGGCTGGAAAACTCTCTTGGCTACGTCCTGACGCTAAAAGTCAAGTTACCATTGAGTATGAAAATAACAGACCAAAACGTATTGAGGCAGTTGTTCTTTCTACCCAGCACGATGAATCCATAAGCCACGCTGACCTCCAGGAAGGTATTATGGAACTCATCATAAAACCTACCCTGCCAGCAGATATGGTTGACGAGAACACCAAATATTTCATCAATCCCACTGGTCGTTTTGTTATTGGCGGGCCTGTTGGAGATTGTGGCCTCACTGGCAGAAAAATAATAGTAGACACCTATGGTGGCAAGGGCTCACATGGTGGTGGTGCTTTCTCCGGAAAAGATCCTTCCAAAGTTGATAGATCCTCTGCCTATATGGGACGCTATGTTGCAAAAAATATTGTCGCTGCTGGCATTGCCTCAGAGCTTGAAGTTCAAATTGCATACGCCATTGGTATTTCGCAACCCGTATCTATCAATGTGAATAGCTTTGGTACAGGTAAACTTGATGACGATGCTATTATTGCATTAATTGATCGTAATTTTGATCTTCGCCCAAAAGCTATTGTTCAACAGCTCAACCTGCTGCGACCAATTTATCAGGCAACTGCTGCTTATGGCCATTTTGGCCGGGAGCTTGATGATTTCACATGGGAACGAACAGATAAAGCTGAATTGCTTAAAAGTGATGCAGGTCTATAGACAAAATCGTAAATAGTTATTAACCAACCCATCTTCTTTTTTGGAGATGGGTATTTCTTTTTATACGCATAAATATAAGGATATTATAATGAGCGACTACAAAGTAGCTGATATGTCTCTAGCAAAATGGGGACGTGAGGAAGTTAAAATTGCTGAAACTGAAATGCCTGGGCTTATGGCACTGAGAGAAGAATATGGCAAATCACAACCTCTAAAAGGTGCCCGTATTGCTGGCTGCCTTCACATGACCATCCAGACCGCAGTACTCATGGAAACACTGGTAGAGCTTGGCGCAGAAGTGCGTTGGTCATCTTGCAATATCTTCTCAACCCAGGATCATGCAGCTGCTGCCATGGTGGAAGCCGGTATCCCGACATTTGCCTGGAAAGGTGAAAATGAAGAAGAATTCTGGTGGTGTATTGACCAGACTATCTTCGGCCCTGACGGATGGCGCCCTAATATGATCCTTGACGATGGCGGAGATCTCACCCTCATCATGCATGAAAAATATATAGATGAAATGAAAGCAATCAAGGGGATTTCTGAGGAAACCACCACTGGTGTTCATCGCCTTAACGAGATGGCCCGTGACGGAAAACTCCTGTGTCCATCTTTCAATGTAAACGACTCCGTAACTAAATCTAAATTTGATAATCTATATGGATGTCGTGAGTCACTGCTTGACGGAATCAAAAGAGCAACTGATGTTATGATTGCTGGTAAAAAAGCAGTGGTTGTCGGATATGGTGATGTTGGAAAGGGCTGCGCCCAGGCACTTCGTGGTATGGGAGCAACTGTATATGTAACAGAAGTTGATCCGATATGTGCCCTCCAGGCATCAATGGAAGGTTATCAGGTTGTAACCATGGATGAGATCGCTCCCCTGGGAAACATTTATGTTACCTGTACCGGTAACCTCAATGTTATTACCAGGGCCCACATGGAACAGATGCCCCATGAAGCCATTGTTTGTAACATTGGACACTTTGATTCTGAGATTGATATTGCCGGTATTAAAGATCTTCCCTGGGAAAACATCAAACCACAGGTTGACCACGTAGTCTTCCCTGATGGAAAGAAAATCACTATCCTTGCTGAGGGTAGACTTGTGAATCTTGGCTGCGCCACAGGGCACCCAAGCTTTGTTATGAGCAACTCTTTTACCAATCAGGTGCTGGCACAGATTGAACTCTGGAAAAACTCTGAGAAATATGAGAATAAAGTCTATTTTCTTCCAAAGCACCTGGATGAGAAAGTTGCAAGACTGCATCTTGAGAAGATTGGCGTACATCTTACTACCTTGAGTAAAGTACAGGCAGATTATATTGGTGTTCCGGTTGAGGGCCCATATAAACCAGAGTATTACAGATACTAGCAGTTCATCAACCAGCAACAAACCGCGTCAAAACGAATACGTATATCGTTCCATTGTCTTTTTCAATACCTGGTTCGGTATGCGTATTTGGCTTTATCTTGCCAACTGCACATCTCCTGACAGGATCTCATGTATTGTCCCATTTCTATCCCTGGCAAGTAATTGCCCGCATTCATCAAGGCCCATTCCACATGCAGTAACAATTTGTTTTTCAACTGTCAGCCATTGCATTTCTTTTCCAAATAACACATCCTTTTTACTCCACTCCTCTCTTATATGGGAAAAGCCATTAATCTCATGGATTTGAATGTGATCAAGCAGTGAAGCATGGATTATGCGATACAGGTCGTGAAGATCATACAAATCTCCACTGAGAATATGTAGTGATGTTGCCTTCTGCTGTAACTCCTGTTGAAACTGGTCAAGCTTGGTATTCACATTCAAACCAATCCCGACAATTACAAAAGACTCATTTTTCCGGTAAGAAATCGATGATGATTCAACCAGAATTCCACCGCATTTCCTTTGATTGCAATAAAGGTCATTGGGCCATTTCAACCCAAAAGAACTATTAATTTGCAGGTTTTCGACAGCCCTGCAGAGGGCAAGACCTGCCGTCAGCGTAAGTTTAGGGAAATCAATAAAAGAGAGCTTTGGCCGTACAATTATAGAGCAGTACAAACCTGTTCCTGCCGGAGATGCCCAAGCTTTCCCCAAACGCCCTTTTCCGGCAAGCTGCCTATCTGCGATAACGCCGAAACCATGTTCTGCGCCATCTAACGCAAGTTTGTACGCATCATCGTTTGTAGAATCGGTCAAGCCCAAATGAAGTACATTGTCCATAAACAAAAAAAAGGCACCTTACTCTAGAGAGATAGGCACCTTTCCTCAAAAAGCATGAGATAAAACACAGGTCTAGTTTACACCGTCATCTCCCTCTTCATTCTTGATACGATCTGGGCGTGCATACATGGTGGTAGAACCAGAGGACCAAAACATCAGTTCTCCTTCCATTACTAATGCATTTGCCAGGTTTTTAATTTTTCGTGGTTTAGTATCAGGATCACATTTATAAAAATCTTTAATATAAAGCTGTGGTTTTGGAGCTTTTTTAGCCTTTTCAACTATTGCAGCTTTAATTTCGTCGTCACTCATTCCCATAACACATACTCCTTATAGAAAAGTATTATCAGGCAAGTGGCCCAAAAAAAATACAGCCGAAAACTCAAACAAAAGTTTCCGACTGCAACATTGGGTCAATTACTTAATAGCGTTGGTGTACTTAAACTGAGTGGTAGTACGCCAGGTATCATAAGCCAGACGATAATCATCTACAGACTTAATGGTGAAGGGGATGTTACATTTTTCAAAGAACTTCTCCCAACCAATACGTTCGGCCCACTCTCCGATACGCTCGTATTTTTTAGCATCTCCGGCATAAGTCTCCACAATATTCTTTACTGCAGCAACGGTCTCAGGCCAGCGAGGCGGAGTGTTGGGCAGGAAAGGAATAACAAGCTTGGAAAACTTAGGAGCCGATCTGGAGTTGGAAACTTTACCACCAACAAGGATAGCAATTCCGTCGCCATCTGGATCAGCAAGAGGCATTGCAGGACACATGGTGTAACAGTTACCACAGAACATACAACGATCATGATTTACTTTAACAGTCTTGATCTCTTTTCCGTCAACCTCAGCCTTAGCTGGTTTAACAGCTCCGAGAGGACAGGAAGCGATAGCAAGAGGAAGTTCACAAACACCAGTGATACGACTATGATCAATCATAGGTGGCTTACGATGAACACCAAGGATGGCGATATCGGAAGCATGTACAGCACCACACATGTTCAGGCAACAGGCAAGTGCAATACGAACCTGTGCAGGAAGCTTCATGGTTACAAAGTAATCAAACAGCTCATCCATAACGGCTTTAACAACACCGGATGCATCAGTTGCAGGAGTATGGCAATGTACCCAACCCTGTGTATGAACGATATTGGTGATACCAGCTCCAGTTCCACCTACGGGGAATCTGTTGCCACGACCAGCAAGATCATCCAGCAGAGGCTGGACTTTATCTTTAGAATCTACCATGAACTCAACATTATTACGGGTGGTGAAACGCAGGAAACCATCACAATGGGCATCTGCGAGATCACACATCTCATAAATAAGCTCTGTGGAAATCAGGCGAGCTGCACCAACACGGATGGTCCAGCACTCGTCTCCAGATTCTGCTTTATGAACAAGAACACCAGGCTGGGTAATTTCATGCCACAACCATTTCCCCTTGTTTTTTGCAATAACTGGGGGATGGAATTTTGAATAATGTGGGGGACCAATGTCTGTAATCCTGTCCGCCATGGGATTTTCGGGATGATAACCCATACTTATATCCTCCTTGAATATGTACTCAATTTTAACATTCTACTCGATTATTTATCTTATGCTGCGTGACGTTTACGGAACTCATCAACATCACGTTCAAAACCACCAGGGACTTCCTCATCACTCCAGAAGACGTATGGATTTGAGCGTGGCTCTTTAACCATCTGTGGAATTGGATCAAGACCCATAACCTTAATAAAGGTAGGCAGTCCAACACGTTGCATGGTCTCACCAACACGTTCACGGTTTTTACCAACTTCCATCCACCAGTCCCAGACGTTTTCGATAATATCGATTACGTTCTCAAACTCATTTTCAGCAGAAACTTTGATGAAAGGGATAATAAGAGTAGCAAACTGAGCACCATCAAGAATAGGAGCTTTTGCACCCATACAGATGGAAGCACCCTGATCTGCGCCTGGGCGCAATGCACGAGGCATAACGTTGATACAGTGCATACAACGGGTACACTCAGCGTTGTCAATTTTCAGTTCATCGCCTTCCATCCACATACATTCGGTGGGACAAAGATCGATAACTTCAGCCTGGATGTCAAATGCACCCCAATCACCACCGGCATGAGCACCACCATTAGAGGCGATGTTACCAGCAACATACTCTTTTACTGCAGCCTGATCGATACGGATATCATCTCTCCAGGTTCCGATAACAGCGAAATCAGAACGGGCAAGAGCAGCAACACAGTCGTTGGCACAGCCGGAGAATTTAAATTTAAACTTATAAGGGAATGCAGGGCGATGAATTTCATCCTGATAATGCATAGTCAGATGATGACACGCTTCTTCTGTATCATAACATGACCACTCACAACGAGACTGTCCAAGACAGTTAGCAGGAGTACGAAGGTTGGAGCCGGATCCACCAAGATCCTGTCCCAGTTCATGGGTCAAATCCCAGAAGAAAGGCTCAAGGGCTTCTGTACGGCAACCAAGGAGAATAATATCACCAGTGGAACCATGCATATTGGTCATACCAGAACCATGTTTATCCCAGAGATTCATAAGGGCACGAAGATTCTCTGTGGAGTAGTACTTGGATGCTGGCTGGTTTACACGAACGGTATGAAAATGTTCAACACCAGGAAACTGCTTAGGGACATCAGAATACCGACCAACAATACCACCACCGTATCCGAAAACACCTACGATTCCACCGTGTTTCCAATGGGTGATCTTATCTTTGTAAGACAATTCAACCTGACCAAGAATATCCCAACAATCGGGGTTTTTCTCCGCCTGACGCTTAATGTCGGTCACGAAGCTTGGCCACGGACCATTTTCAAGCTCGTCCAACAGGGGTGTATCATGCTTTGCCATGAATTTTCCTCCTTAAAATTACTGTTATACTTCAACCTTTACCAGAATATACGTACCAAAAGCCTTTGCTTCAAAAAAACTGACAGGCAGAGACAATCAATAATCCCCACTGCCGGATTTTCAACCACACTATAGTGTAAAAACAGTAGACTACGAAACGTACACTTTTGAATAGTTATTCAGCGAGAAAGAATATCTCTGAACTGGAGATTTGTCAACAAAAAACGGTCCTGGGAGAGTTGAGAATTGAGCCACGATTCAGTTTTTATTAAATGAAACGCTTTATTTTATTTTTGCCACGGCCAGAAAGGCATCCACAAGCGTTTTCTCATCTCTTTTCCCTTCCATTGCAGAGAGGATTTCGCCTGCAAGAACCTTCCCTAATTGCACCCCCTCCTGATCAAAAGAATTCACGTTCCAGCAAAATCCCTGAAACACAATTTTTGCTTCATATAATGCAAGAAGTGCCCCCATGCTTTTTGGGGATAACTTGTCTGCCATGAGAATACTGTTCGCCTTGTTCCCAGAAAACTGTTTATTAGGATTGTCATCTTTTTTCCCCACAGCAAGTGCCATGGATTGTGCAAGAAGATTTGCCAGTAATTTCTGCTGTGAGCTACTTCCCTTAATATCCAAGTCGTGTCCACGTTGGCTTTCTCTAAAACCTATGAATTCCACTGCAACATCTTCAGTACCCTGGTGAAGCAACTGGTAAAAAGCATGCTGTCCATTTGTACCAGGCTCCCCCCAGATAATGGGCCCACTTTGCACTTGCACGGGTTCACCATTTCGCTGAATCGATTTTCCATTAGATTCCATATCGCACTGCTGGAGATGCGCTGGAAACCGGTGTAATGCCTGGCTATACGGAAGTATGGCAACAGTACCCATACCCAGAAATGTGTGATTCCAAACCCCAAGCAGAGCGTGGAGCAATGGAAGATTAGAACGAATATCTTTTTCAGTTGCGATCTCATCAATAGATGCCGCACCTTTCAGGAATTCCAAAACCTGTTTATACCCAAGCGCAAAACCAAGCATCACCGCCCCAACCATAGACGTTGAGCTGAAGCGTCCACCGATATAATCATAGATATAAAACGAACGGAGATATCGTTTGGGATTATCCATGGGACTCGATTCTCCGGTAACAGAGAGACAATGCAGGGCAGGGTTAAGTCCTGCATTGCCCAATGCTGTTCGCACAAGGGTTTCGTTACTCAAGGTCTCAAGGGTAGTGCCGCTTTTGGATACCACCACGACAAGTGTTCTTGACAGATCAACGCTTTCAAGAACTGCTGCGGAATCATCTGGATCAACATTGGAGATAAAACAGACCGTACGATTATCTTTTCTGTAGGGAAGCAAAGCCTCATAAATGGATCTGGGACCAAGATCAGAGCCGCCGATCCCCACATGGATAAGCGTATTGTAAGATTGGCCATGCTCATTAACAATGGCGCCCCGATCTAAATCCTGAAGAAATTGCTCAAGCTTAACAAGCTCTGCCTTTACCTGGTTTGTAGCAGCCTCACAGGCAGGGTTTTTTGAAAAAATATCACGGCAGGCTGTGTGGAGGACCTGACGTTCCTCAGATTGATAATTCTGCAGACGGTTCATCACATGACCGCTGCGCATCATCCCAAACTGCTTCACAAGATCGCACTCGTCAGCAAGTGACTGCAGGCCATCCAGCACTTCAGTGATGACTCGCTGGCATCCATAAAGCAAATCAAACTCAGTACCCTTGCAGATAAAGTTATGCAGACGTTCAGGTGTCAGTGCATTCTCTGCACTTAAATCAAATGGAGCTTCGGCCAGGCGTTTTAAATTCGCAAAAGCTTCACAATCAACTATGGATTTCCATTTGTTTGTCATAAATTCCCTCAGCCTCGTTTTGCCCTGCCTTCCTCTGCCAGCTTACGCATCTCAGCAATCACAGGTGCATATTCATCGCAACCATAAATTGCAGATCCTGCCACGAAAATATTGGCACCGGCCTCAGCCACACGACTTATTGTTTTCGGGCTGATACCGCCATCAATCTCAATGCCGATCTCTAAACCGAGCTGATCAATTCGTTTTTTAAGAAGATCAGTTTTAGTAAGTGTTGATTCAATAAAAGACTGCCCGCCAAAACCTGGATTCACGCTCATGAGCATCACAAGATCCAAATCTTCAAGGATATAATCAAGACTCGAAAGAGGTGTGGCCGGGTTCAGCACAGCGCCGGCTTCTAAACCAAGCTCTTTAATGTGACTGATAGTTCGATGGAGATGAGTGCAAGCCTCAACATGAACTGTTATCCAATCGGAACCGGCAGCTGCAAAAGAATCGACATATTTGTCAGCATCGCTGATCATCAGATGAACATCAAGAACTTTCCTGGTTGCCTTTCTGGCCGCTTTCACAACCAGAGGACCAATGGTAATATTAGGCACAAAATGGCCGTCCATGACATCAATATGAATAACTTCAGCACCAGCTTTGTCAACTGCCGCTATCTCTTCACCTAAACGGGTAAAATCAGCAGAAAGAATTGAAGGGGCAAATTGTATTTCCAGCATTATGATTTCCTCAGTAAGTCAGTGTTCATTCAAATAATTATTTTATACAACGCGTCGTATCTCATCACCTGGCAGAATCTCCACCAGACCTTCTAGTTCAAGGAGCAGCAACAATTCAGTTACCTTAGCAGAACCGAGACCGGATGCAACTATCAATTCATTTCGAGCAGTGGGATATACGTCTATTTTTTCGAACAATTTACGCGCTGCCGGATCAATTTCGTGCAGAAAGTTTTTCCCGTCATGTTTTTGAGATTCTTCCCCGGGCCAACCTGTCTCAATTTCGACACGAATATCTTTTGCTGATTGTACCAGCTTAGCACCCTGTTGCAAAAGCCAATGGGTGCCGTCACTTTTAAAAGAATCTATCTGTCCGGGAACTGCAAAGACATCACGTCCTTCATCAAGTGCCATTTCTGCAGTAATCAAAGAACCTGATTTTCGTGCAGCTTCCACCACCACGACACCACGACTCAATCCTGAAATTATTCTATTTCTGGCAGGGAAACGAAATGCGTCGGGCTTTGTTCCTAATGGATACTCAGTGACAAGAAGGCCATCTGTACGAATCCTGTCATACAGAACACTATTGTACTTTGGATACACAACATCAAGACCGCAGCCAAGAACACCGATAGTTGCCCCCTGTACAGACAAGGCGCCACTATGGGCTTCAGCATCTATGCCTAAGGCCAGACCAGAGACCACAGTAACTCCTGCCTCTGCCAAATCACGTGCCAGTGTAAAACTGCAGCGTTTTCCATAAGAAGTTGCGGCACGGGAACCAACCATGGCAAGACAAAGCGAACGCAACAACTCAACGCGTCCCTGAACATACAACACAGCTGGTGGATCAGAAATTTCTTTAAGTGCCAGAGGGTATTTGGTGTCATCGGGGCAAACCACTTCTGCCCCACCATCTACTATTCTTTTGAATTGAGATCTAGCAAGTTCCAAAAAAGGTGCGGGATTTGACAAACCGGTGAACACATTTTTACGAACAAAGTCCATGTTTTGCCGCCCACTGGTACAAGCTGCAAAAATCTCTTCCGGCCCCCCAAAATGAGCAACCAACTGCGCTATTCCTTTGCTTCCAAGACCAGGAACAAAGCTTAATGCCATCCAATTGATTACTGAGGGTTCTGACATATTTTTTTCTATACAGCAAACAAAAATCCCGGACAAAAGTCCGGGAAACACACTACAGGAAAAACCGAATCAATCGGTCATGAAAACGCGCAATTCATCCACCCTTGAGGGGTGTTTCAATTTCTTGATAGCCTGAGCTTCAATCTGACGAATACGTTCTCTTGTTACGGCAAAACATTTCCCAACCTCTTCAAGCGTATGATCACATGCCACATCAATACCGTATCGCATACGCACCACCTTAGCCTCACGTGGAGAAAGAGAAGACATCACTTTCGAAAGGCATTCTTTCAAACTTTCAACCATTGATGCTTCATGGGGGCCAAGACTCGAACAATCCTCGATGAAATCACCAAGGAAAGTTTCTTCATCATCCCCCACTGGAGTATCAAGTGATATAGCATCTTTGGCAGTTTTAAGAGCAGCTTTGACTTTTTCAACATCAGTGCCAAGCTGCTCTGCCATCTCTTCAGGACTGGGCTCACGATTTTCTTCACGAACAAAATCTTTAGAAACTCTGAGTAAACGATTGATAGTCTCAATCATATGAACAGGAAGACGAATAGTACGCCCCTGATCAGCTATTCCACGGGTAATAGCCTGGCGAATCCACCAAGTTGCATAGGTACTGAATTTATAGCCGCGGTGATAATCAAACTTTTCAACAGCCTTCATCAGACCTATATTCCCTTCCTGAATAAGATCAGGGAACTGAAGCCCCCTATTAACAAATTTTTTGGAAACAGAAATGACAAGACGAAGATTGGCCCGAACCAGTGATTCTTTGGCATGCTTATGAATATCCTGGCCAGTCTCCATCTCGTGAAGAACAGCATTGAGCGCATGGTATCCAAACCCCAGCCCTTCTTTCATCTGCAACCCTATTCGAAATTCAAGCTCTCTGGGACTCATCTCTGCAGGTCCGCCTTCAGCAGCTTCAAGCTTTTGTGCTTTCACAACTTCCACTCGAACCCGTCTGAAACGTTTTTGAAGATCCTTTAGGTTAGAGGCAACCCCGTTGACACATCTGGTACAGACAATTCGATCATTAAACAGTCTCGCTATTTCAGTGCCAAAATCCAGCAACTGATTGCTAATCTGTTCCCTCTTCCGGGAATCTTCAAGACAGTCAGCAAACTCTTCCTGAAGAACAAGCCTTTTGTCCTCAAGCTCCATTGCCTTGTCAAACCTATCCAGAAATCTCTTTTTTTCTTTTTTTACAAGTGACGTTTGGGTGTCCTGTATTCCACGTACTACATTATAAATTTCTATGGTTCCGTCACGAAGCTCTGCGACCATCTCCTGGAGCGCAGGCATTGCCAAAGGAGTCGAAAAAACTGCAGATTGGATACGAAGAAGTCCCTCTTCCATCATCCGCGCAAGTTCCAGTTCTTCCTGATGCGAAAGCAGAGTCAACGTACCCATTTCACGCAGGTAAATTGACATTGGGTCAGCAGCAGTGTCACGGCCACGTTTGCTGGCTCTGGCAAGACGACGTTGCCCCTGTCGTCGATCAGTAAAGAAGCCCTTTCGCCGATCACCAACTTTGGGGTTACGCCTGTCGTCACCGACTCCTTCAGGGAGTCCAACGGAGCGTACCTTTTCACCCGATTCAAAAACACCAGTCAGGTCAAGTATTTTTTCATCTGCCTGACTTGCACTATCACCCTGAACCTGTTTTTTATCTGCCATCCCATTCCTCCGGACTTTCCCAAGAAGCACAATACAATATGACATGCACATCATATCACACATTTTCCATGTTTATTTAAAAGGCACTATATCAAACTTAAGCTGTTAATCAATCTTTTCGAGTTAAATAATTAAAAAAAAAAGGAAAATCAGTAATCGAACAGTAGGTTTGAGAAGATACCAACCAAACATATAGGCGATACTACAAAGAGTTACGTGTTTCGTAACTCAAAATCCAGACATTAGCACACAATGGGCCAAAAACCACATAGAGTAGTACACTTAAGCATGTTTAAATTTTTTAACATGTAATATTAATTTACGATTGCCACAGACTGTTATTCTGGCGAAAATCCTGGAGACGATTATTAACAACATTTTTTCGTGTAACCAAACGCAACAACTCTTTTTGATCATCCTGTATTCCACAGGTTGCAATTTCTGCTTCAAGCTCCCTGGACTCCTTCTCCAGAGCATCCTTTTCAATCCATGAAATGAGCTCTTTCAACTCTTCTTTTGTTCCCTGATAGCTCAATCCATTGCCAGAAGAAGACGAATTTAAGAGAATATCGGAAACCAGTATCCGCTCTCCTCCCTTTGGCAGCATATCCAGAAGATCTTCCGGTTCCACTTCTCCAAATTGCTTCAATAATGCCAATAATTGTAACAGCAAAACTTCCCCAATGGTCCCACTGAGACATTTTCTCAGACCCGCTTTTTCCAATTCTTCAAGGGACGCGGGATACAATACCATATGAGACACCAGCCTTTTTTGAGAAGCTGACAAAGGAACTAAGCGCTCTTGTGGTCGTGAATTTTCATGTTCAACATGTGGTGGAGGTGACTCCACTATACGGGGCATGGAAGCATCCAGATCTTCCATGGGAATACCGATTGTTTCACTGAAATGGGAAAGCATAAGCGTTCGCTGAAGTTTTGAACCTGCAGCCTGGATCAGAGGCTGTAATTCAGCAATTATTTTTCTCTTCCCGTCAAGCGTGGTGCCATGCTCATCAACCAGCTGCTGCAAAGCGAATTCCGGTAGAGGCATAGCCTGATCAAGAAGAATATTCAGCGCATCCAGACCTTTTTCCCGAATAAATGTATCCGGATCATGTCCAGTGGGGAGGAGTGCAACTTTTCCAACAACCTGTTCACTTAAAAATAAAGGAACTGAACGCATGGCGGCCTTCACTCCTGCCGTATCACCATCAAAGAGCAGCACGGATTCTTCACCATATCCTTTCAGCATTTTCAACTGCTGCGTTGTAAGAGCTGTTCCCAGTGGAGCGACAACATTTGGACAGCCATGCACAACTAAGGATACCAGGTCGAAATTCCCTTCAACAATAATCGCCTGTTTCCTGCGTCTGATCGTATCGCCCTGCTGATACAAACCAAGTAGAGATGCTGATTTGTTAAAGACCAGGCTCTCCGGTGAATTCATGTACTTTGGCTGTCCCTCGCCAATAATACGGCCGCCAAAACCAATCACCCGCCCTCGCCTGTCATAAATCGGGAACAGAACCCTATCGCGAAACCTGTCATACGTACCGCCATTCTCTTTTGCAACCAGTAAACCAGTATCAATTGCTGCCTGCTGTTCTTCCTTGCTCAGCTGAGTTCCCAAAAAATTCCACCCGGCTGTATCTGGAGATGGTGAATATCCCAAATTGAAACGTTCCTGAATGTCCCCTGGGATTTGGCGCTCTGCGAGGTATTCTCTTGCAGCCTTTGCCTGGGAAGAATTTGAAAGAGTCTTTCTGAAAATGGAGGCTGCCTTCTCGTTCACAGCGTACATTGCCTTGCGTTTGCGGCTCTTTTTCCGTTCTTCCGGGGATTGAGGTCGTTCAGGAATCTCAATATTATACCTTCGTGCCAGCTCCTTCATGGCCGTTGGAAAATCGAGATTGTGGTACTTCATTTGAAATTCAAAAACATCACCCGACGCCCCGCAACCGAAACAATGAAAAAACTGTTGTCCCGGATGTACGGAGAATGAAGCTGTCTTTTCGTTATGAAAGGGACAGCGACCAAGAAAACGAACTCCAGCCTGCTTAAGCTCTACACACTCTCCGATGACTTGCACAATATCGGCCTGCTCTTTTATTCTTGCCGGCAAATCGTTGTTAAATTCCATTGAACCTGCATATTTAAATATTAATATTGATGCAACTGATGTTCTAACACGTTATAATCATCCGATAGAAAGCCACTGTCAAGAAGATACATGAGCTTCTTATTCTGAGTGAGGTATTGCATGGACGATTTTGCAAAAACACTGGCCTTTGAGGTCAAAAAAGATATGGCCGAGCGCTACTTCGGGTTTCGGAAAATTATTGAAGAAGACTCCGATGAGTATCAGCAGGAAATCATCAATTTCACCCTTGAACTCGAAACAAAAATTGGGTTTGACCTGCTTCGAATATACGCACTCCTTCGGGAAGATGTTCTTATAATGCGCTTCTATAAACTCATTAAACTTGGTGAAACCCTCTTTTTTGATTCCTACGTTAGCAAGTCCCCCACCATTCGCACACGCCTTCTGCAAGACCAGGAAGTTCGGGGATTTTTTCGTAAAACCCGCTTCCAAAATATGTTTCTTGATGTGTACAAACAACTTCGTCAGCATATAAATGACTATCGATACCGTCTCGCATCACTCATTGAAGACCATGAAGTCATCGAAGAAGAAATCAAAATTTTCTACCGAAAGAATGATATCAGCGGGATTATGCTTCTGCTTCGCAGCCTCGACGGTGACGGTGGAACATCAGGCCCCATGGCCGGTACCCTCGAAAGCGGCGGAACAATCAGCCTTGAAGAGAAAATGCGTCTTAAGGCTCCCCAATCTGTTGAGAAATTTTTACCTATTCTTGAGGCTATCCCTGATCCATCTTCCATTAAATCTGAGCTTAAAAGCCTAATTAACAGTGCTTACGAGAAACAACCTGACTTTGACGTAAAAAAACTATAACATTCCAGGAGAACAGAGATGACAAGTATGATAAAAACCGGCATGCTTATGGCTGCCCTTACAGCAGTTTTTATGGTGGCAGGACAAGCAATCGGCGGAAGCAACGGAATGATCCTTGCACTGGTCATGGCAGTTGGTATGAACTTTTTTTCCTACTGGTTCAGCGATAAAATGGTTCTCAAAATGAGTGGAGCAAGAGAGGCCACCCAAGCCGAAGAACCTGAATTACACCAGATGGTGGCGCAACTTGCTGAGCGCGCTCAACTCCCCATGCCAAAAGTGTACATCATCCACAAAGACACACCCAATGCCTTTGCAACTGGAAGAAACCCTGATCATGCTGCTGTGGCTGTCACCACAGGACTTAAGAGTATCCTCAAACAAGATGAACTTGCAGGTGTACTTGCCCATGAGCTTGCCCACATCAAAAACCGTGACATCCTCATCAGCACCATTGCTGCGACCATGGCAGGAGCCATCGGCACCATGGCGTCAATGGCTCAGTATGCAATGATTTTTGGCGGGAGATCCAGGAACAACAACGGAGGTGGAGGAATGATAGGAAATATTGCGATGATGATCCTGGCTCCACTTGGCGCATCCCTTATCCAGATGGCAATTTCCAGAAGTCGTGAATACCAGGCCGATGCCACAGGAGCAGCCATTTGCGGTCATCCTCAGTCACTGGCCTCTGCCCTGCAACAATTGGAAAACCTTAACAGACGGAGCCCCATGGACGTTAATCCGGCAACAGCACAGATGTATATCGTTAATCCTTTAAGCGGTGGCCAGATGGCCAAACTTTTCTCCACCCACCCGCCCATGCAGGAACGGATCAAACGACTTGGAGCACTGACCCTTGCCAATCGTGGGCACAAGTAAGAGGAGGAACCACTCCAATAAAAATAATCCGCTACATACGTATCAGATTATCTTTACCCTGCCAGCTTAACAAAACAGGAACCACATTTTGTGGTCAGCAACATGGTATATACAGACAACCAGCGCTTACAGATTTTTAACCGAGTAGATTCCCTTCCTTCTCTTCCTGCCACTGTTTCCAAGGTTATGGCCATAACAGCTGACCCGGAAAGCTCGGCAGAAGATCTTGTGCAGGCAATCCTCCCGGATCCTGCAATGTGCGCGACCATCATTAAATTTGCCAACTCCGCATTTTTTGGTATTCCACGAAATGTTGCAACAATGGAAAAAGCCGTTACTGTCCTCGGCTTTAATGAAGTACATAATATTGTTTTGGGAAAAGCTGTTTTTAATTCGTTTAAAAAAATCAATTCAAAAAATAAGAAAAACATTAACACTTTCTGGAAACACTCATTTTCCTGCGGACTAACGGCCAAAATTCTTGCAGAGGATCTGGGGAGTTCACCCAGTGAACTCTTTATAGCTGGCTTAATCCACGACATTGGAAAACTTGCATTTTTCGTTGCCTTGTCTGAGCAATACCTCCCAATTCTCACGCTCAACCAAACAGATCAAATCCAGTGCAGACTTCAGGAGCAGAACATTTTTGGCATTGATCACCCCAAAGTAGGCTACCGGCTTCTAACACGCTGGTTATTCCCGGAATCCTTATTAAATGCAGTGGGTTTTCATCACAATCCTGAGACTTGCAGTAAATACACAAAACAAGCGATCATAGTTCAGCTAAGCGATGCCTTGACTATTCTGGCAGAAATGCAGGAAGAAGGCGATGCCAACAGTTTGCTTTCGCAGCTCTTCGAGCTTCTACCCGAAAAAAACAGTTTCTGGAAACAGTATGAAATTGAAGTGAGTGAAGAGAAACTACACAAATGGCTGGCAGCTTTACAGGAAAGTTTTGAAAAAGACGGTGGTATTCTTACTATCCTTACCTCGTAAACAGAACTCACGTTTGATACCAGCTAAAAAAGAGAAGACTTTGCTACAGGGACTCACCCACCTTATTGCAAATCATGGCAAAAGACTTTGGATCAAGACTGGATTCTCCCACAAAGACCCCCGAAAGCTCAGGCAAAGAGACATACTCGTCAATATTCTCAATCATCAGGGATCCCCCATAAAGAACTGGCCTTTTTACCTGAATCTGACTGATAAATTTAGCAGCTTCTACAACACGTTCCGGTTGCTCAGGAATTCTCGCCATTGTTGCTTCTTTAGGACCATAGGCAATGAGTAATTCATCGCAATCAATATCATTTAACGCTGTGAGTTGTGACATGGCATATGGTTGATCAATGCATACAATGGGCTTCAACCCAGCATCAACAGTTTCCGCCATTTTGTTGGCTGTATCCTGTGATGTTTCGTGAAAATAACGTCTTCGCTCCGAATGACCGATTATGACATAATCAACCATTCCTTTAATCATATCAGCTGCCACAGCACCAGTATAAGCCCCCTTTGGAAAAGGAGAAACATCCTGAGCGGCAAGTGACAGGTTTGTTATACCAAGCTCCTGTACATATTCGGACAAACTGCTCAGACAGACAAACGAAGGGGCAACTACTACTTCCAAGCCATCAACAGGTCTGTACATTTCAGTAAATTCAGAAAACCATTTCTGCCCAGCAGCCTTGTCCTTATTGCTTTTCCAGTTTCCAACCACAAACTTTTTCATGGACATCTCCTTGTCAATTTTTCCTGCTTATGAACCTTAAGCCATCCCATGACTACGCTTTTCTGCTCGGATCTGATATATTCATTCACGCAAATGATTGCTTTACGCCTGCTTCTACCTCATCACTACTCAATCTGGCAATTAACACACTTTTCCTGCGAGACTGCAAACCATTTTTAATTTCCAGATCCATCTTCCTTACACCAAAAAAAGAAGCAAGAAATTTAATGACAGCTACATTTGCCTTCCCATCCACAGGCGGAGCAGTGATAGCAAGCTTTATTGCATCACCATGAAGACCAACAATCCTGTTACGAGAGGAACGCGGCTGAACATACACTTTCAGGAGAACTCGCCCATCTTTATAAGCAGAAACAAAAGACATATTGGCACAAACTACTTCTTCTCTTCTTCGATATCAAGATTGGAGAACACGCCATCAATATTAAAATCATCATTCAAGCCCTTCTGATCCTCGCCTTTTAATAAAGAGTCGATAACGTCTTCATCTATACCTATTGGTTCAGGAGACTCATTTATCTTTTCAGCAACGTCCTGGGCAAGAGAACCATCTTCATTGATTTTTATCTTTTGAAACAAATCATCCCCTTCGGATGATTCTGTTGCCGCTGTTTCCTCCTGGCCAATGTCTTTGTCATCATCCGGATAAAAAACCTCAATGGTCTCCAGATAGCTTTTAAGGGTGGCTTTCAGATCCTCCTTCACCTCTTTTTTCTTCTTTTTTAAAGCTTCAATTTCAATTGGTAACCGCGCAAGTTCCTCCTTTGCATCATCACGAATTTTCGAGATCTCAGCATTGGCCTCAGTAATCATTTGCTCTGCTTCTTTTCTGCTTTTTTCTTTTAGATCTTCTGTGAAAAGCTGAGCACTGACAAGTGTAGACTTAAAATTAACCTCATCCTTCTTCAATTCCTGATTTTGTTCCTTAAGGATCTCTATTTTGTTCGTAAGACCATCCTTTTCTTTTTCAGACGCTTTTAAAGCCGCCTCAGCCTCTTCAATCAAGGCTTCCATGGTGCTGATTTCCTCGTTGTGCTCTGTATCTTCCTGCTTCATATCTCCTATACGAAGCTGTAACTCTTCGACTTCCTTTTCCAGGTTATTGACCTTTATTTCTTTCTGCGCACAACTATCCTTTAATTCATCAGAAATTTTTCTGGTAAATTCCATATCCGATTCAAGGGAGCCAGTATAATTATCCAGGCTCTCTTTTGTATCACGAAAGGTCTCAAGCTCTTCAAGTTGTTCAGCGCACTGTTCCTGCAACTCAAAGAATTCATTTGCTACAATCTCCAGATAATCCCTTACTTCCAAAGGATCAACTCCTCTGAATTTTTGTTGGAATTCCTGATCTTTTATTAACTGTGGAGTTAATACCATGACAAAGCCCTCTTTAAATCAGATGTTAAATCTAGAAACAATCAGATGCTATCATTACATCATTAGCCTACTTACCCCATTCCCATTGCCATCTGTTTCAACGTGGGCACAAGAAAGCTTTGAAGAAACATAATCGCCATGATTAAAATCATGGGTGAAAAATCAATTCCTCCCATACTCATGGGGAGAAAACGTCTGATACGGCTGAGAAGTGGTTCAGTTGCTTCGTACAAAAACCGGACAATGGGATTACGGGGATCCGCATTTACCCAGGAAATAACAGCACGACCAATTATAACCCACATAAAGGCCGTCAGTAAAAAATCAATTAATTGTGCTATAGCCATCATAAAATTATTTACAACAAACATCAAAATACTCCATCATATTATTATATTTACTCTTAAGCTACCCCAGTCCCTGGGGGAACAGGACCTGTCACTGTGGAAAGAACAAGGCGACTCTTCCCGTCTTCTTCCACCTTGGCTGCCAGCACCATTCCCTGAGACTTAACACCCATCAGCTTTACAGGTTGCAAATTAGCCACAATCAATACAAGCATACCCTGGAGTTCTTCCGGGCTGTAATATTCAGCAATCCCGGCTACAATTACCCGCTCATCCGGCGCCCTTACTGTGAGCTTCAACAAACGATCGGATTTTTTGACAGACTCAGCGGCTATGATTTCCGCCACCCGCAATTCCACCTTCTGGAATTGGTCAAACGAAATTATTCCATCAATATTTTCAGGCGCTCGCTTGTTTTTGTCTTTCTTCTCTTTTTTTGTCTTTTTTGATTCCTGTTTTACTGGTCCCTTTTTCTTTTTTGTATCAACCCGAGGAAAAAGAGCATCAATTTTTTGCAAACTGGTGCCAGCCTCAAGCATTCCCCAGGTTCCATTCTCACTAAGATCCGTTACCAGCGGACTGTCTTGTGCAAGTCCAAGCCCTTCTGTCATTTTCCTGCATGTTCCGGGCATTACCGGTTGCAGAAGAAGGGTCAGTAAACGAAGTGTTTCTGTGAGATTGTAAAGCACAGTATGCAAGCGACCAACACGATCAGGCTCCTTTACCAACGCCCATGGTTCATTGGTCACAATATATTTATTTGCCTGACTAATCAGTTTCCACACAACCTGTAAGGCGCGATGAAATTGAAAAGTGTTCATGTTTTCCCTGTATTTATCAATTACTGTACCGGCAAGGTCTGAAAGCACGGTATCATCGTCTTCACTCACAACCGCAGGTACAACACCATCGGTATATTTCACAAGCATTGCTGTGGTGCGGCTGTACAGATTTCCAAGATCATTGGCAAGATCCGAATTTTTTCTTGCAACTATTGCATCAGAGCTAAATGAAGCATCGAGTCCAAAAGACATCTCACGAAGACAAAAATACCGTATACTGTCCACGCCATACTCTTCAATAAGCTCTATCGGGCGTATCACATTACCAATGCTTTTAGACATCTTTGTTTCATCAACATTCCAGTAGCCATGGACATGGAGCTTCTGATATAGAGGAAGTCCCATGGACAGGATCATGGTTGGCCAGTAGATGGCATGTGGTTTTAAAATATCTTTGGCAATTACGTGTTCTGCCACACTCCAGTAGTCATCAAATTCTTTGCCATCCGGATAGCCAACACCTGTCAGGTAATTGATAAGTGCATCAAACCAGACATATGTGACAAAGTTCTCATCAAAAGGCAGTGGGATCCCCCAGGTAAGACGGGAGGTGGGCCGCGAGATACAAAGGTCTTCAAGTGGTTCACTCAAGAATGAGAGAACTTCGTTTTTATAGCGTTCGGGAGTGATAAAATCGAGGTTTGCATTGATATGATCAATCAAATCCTGTTGATACCGTGACATACGAAAGAAATAGTTTTCTTCAGTTATCTCATCGGGAACAGTTTTATGATCAGGACATTTCCCGTCTTCAAGCTCCTTTTCAGTTAAAAATCGTTCGCAGCCAGTGCAGTACAATCCGGTGTATTTATCAAAATAAATATCACCCTTATCATACACCTGCTGCAGAATGCTTTGAACTGTCGCCACATGATCTTTATCCGTTGTACGAATGAAATTATCAGGTTCAACATCAAGTAGCGGCCAGGTTGTACGAAACATCGCACTGATCCGGTCAACATATTCTTTTGGGCTGCTGCCTTCTTTCTCTGCAGCTTCTACTATCTTATCGCCATGTTCATCTGTGCCGGTTTGGAATCTGACAGTATCGCCAGCCAAACGTCGAAACCTGCTATAGGTATCAGCAACAATGGTGGTATAGGCGTGGCCGAGATGCGGCTGTGCATTCACATAATAAATAGGGGTAGTTATATACGTTTTCATCGTTACTAAAAAACATGCAGAGCCTTAAAAGTTACTCTTTTTACGGCCTGCATTTTTATCCTTTTTTTCTTTTTTCTTTTTTCTTTTCAGATTTAACTATTTCAGCATTCCGCCATTGATCTTCATCAAGTACTCCAACTTCACCAACGTCGTTCACCACCTGAAGAGTTCTCTGCAGGGGATTTTGCCGTCTCACCCTGTAAGACTGCCCATCAATCCTGATCTTTTTTCCAGGCCGGGGCATCCCTTTTCGTTCTCGTTTATAGGTTTCAAACTCATAGGTCAGGCAACAGAGAAGCCTGTTACAAACACCTGAAATCTTAGACGGGTTTAAAGGAAGATCCTGCTCTTTAGCCATCTTGATAGACACAGAATCAAACTTTTTCATATGTCCCGAGCAGCAAAGCTCCCGGCCACAGGTTCCGAGCCCGCCAATCATCTTGGTTTCATGGCGAACACCTACCTGTCTCATCTCAACTCTTGTCCGGAATTCCTGAACAAGATCCTTCACCAATGCCCTGAAATCAACGCGTTTGTCTGCAGTAAAATAAAAAACCATCTTGCTGCCATTGAAAAAACGCTCCACACGGACAAGGCGCATCTGCAATGTGTGCCGAAGAATCAGTCCTTTACAGGTGTTAAAAGCTGCCTCTTCTTCTATGGGGATATTGGCGTAGCGATTACACTCTTCGTGGGCTGCCCGACGTGATAGTTCATAACTTGCCTTCCTTTCCCCTTCCGAATCTCTACAGGCAGGAGCAGTACAAATAATACAGGCTGGTTCAATCCCGAATTCTCCACGTACCATGACAACTTCACCCTTTTTCAAATCGTCTAAAGCTGAAGAGGCCGTGAATTCCTGGCCTTTTTCACGAAATCTGATACGATAAAAATAGAGCAAAACTGTGTCTTTTATCTCATCTGTTTCTGGTTGAGTATCTTTTTGTTGAACCTGTTCATCTTCCATAATAACGTCTATTCTCTCAACCGAAACAGGAGTACTTCACAAACAAGTGTTCGATTACAGTTTCGCCCCAATTCTTTTTCCGCCTGATTAATATCTTGCAGTTTAGCAAAAAACTGCTCAGAATTCCAGTCTTTCCGTGTATTCACGACATCAGTAGCAGGCTGTTGGCCATGGCATATAAGCAGACAATCTCTAATCCAAAGTTTAATCAAAGAAAACAGGTGTGGTAAATTCTCTTTCAGCGCAGCCATGGATTCCGCCATCAGAAGAATCTTACCATGCTCGTTGCCCCCAACATCCACAGGTTCTGTAAGCAAAGCAACTAACTTTTTCCAGAAATCTATAAGATCTTTACGATGAAAAAGCTGCGCCTTACCAGGGCTTCCTTCCCCAAGTTTTGCAAGGAGTATTGCAGTTTCTAAATCAAGTGTATCATCCTGCTGCAACAAAATTTTGCTGGTTTCCGCATTGGTTAATCCATAAAACGGGATACCCTGACATCTTGATATGATCGTCTGCAACACAATACCTGCTGAATCTGCAGTGAGAATAAGAAGGTTGTTTTCAGGCGGTTCTTCAAGAGTTTTTAAAAGACTGTTTGCAGCCTCCTGGCGCATGGTATGGACATCTTCAATGAGAATTACCCGTGTCGCCGCCTCATAGGGAGCAAAAGAGAGTGCTTTTATAAGGTCTCTAATCTGAGCAATCTTGATTGCCCCCTTAACAGGAGAAACAAGCAGGAAATCAGGGTGCGATCCGCCAATGAGCTTTTTACAAGACACGCACTCACCACATGCGATAAGCCCTGTTGCCGCCGTACAATTAACCGCTGCAGCAAGCCCCCTTGCAAAGAGCTGTTTGCCAACTCCTTCTGGCCCTCGAAAGAGATACGCATGGGCAAGCCGACCCGAAGTAAGACTTCTTGAGATCAGATTTTTTGCCTGATGCTGACCATAAAAAGGCTTACCGCCTATTTGGAGTTCAACGTCAGGTGTTCGGGAATGAGCGTGCATCTCAGGACATTCTCATTAAACATTAAAACGGAAATTCAAACAATCTCCATCAACCACAACATATTCTTTTCCTTCAGAACGCATCAAACCTTTTTCTTTGGCACCGTTTTCACCGTCACATGCAACAAAGTCATCGTAGCTAATGGTCTCAGCGCGAATAAAACCTCGTTCAAAATCGGAATGGATTTTTCCGGCAGCACCTGGTGCTTTAGTCCCTTTGGTGATCGTCCAGGCACGGGTTTCCTTTTCACCAACTGTAAAATAGGTGATCAGCCCAAGAAGTTTATAACCAGCTGCAATCAAACGATTGAGACCTGGTTCCTCCATTCCCATGTCAGTAAGAAATTCCTGCTGTTCCTCAACGTCTAGCTGGCTAAGCTCCTGTTCAATGGAACCTGCAATGATAACAACACCATCCCCGTCTTCGTTAGCCAGTTTTTCAAGAACCCGAACAAAGTCGTTTCCACTGGTCACATCTTCTTCCAGCACATTTGCAACATAAAGGACCGGCTTATCGGTGAGAAGACACATCTCTTTCATCATCTCTTCTTCTCCATCACTTTCAAGAACAAGAGTTCTGGCAGATGCCCCACCATCAAGCACATCACGAAGCCTTTCAAGAAAAACAGCCTGAGCCTTCAGGGTTTTATCACCGGATTTGGCCATGGACCGGGCTTTTTTTAGCCGTTTTTCCACAGTATCAAGATCAGACAAAATTAACTCCATGGTGATAACTTCCCGATCTCTTTCAGGATCAATGGAACCATCCACGTGAACAATATTGTCATCCTCAAAACAGCGAACCACATGGACAAGAGCATCTACTTGCCTAATATGACCTAAGAACTGGTTTCCAAGCCCTTCCCCCTGACTTGCCCCTTTTACAAGGCCTGCAATATCCACAAACTCCATCTGGGTTGCTACCTTACGTTTTGTTTTGGCCATCTCAGCCAATACGTCAAGACGTTTATCAGGAACCGGAACAATGCCAACATTTGGTTCAATGGTACAAAAAGGATAATTTTCGGCATCAATCCCAGCAGCAGTTAAAGCATTAAAAATTGTAGACTTCCCAACATTTGGAAGACCGACGATACCACAACGAAAACCCATATATCAACTCCCCACCATTTAAGGTGCTGTAAAAACAAGTATTATCAAACATCACGACATATTATCAAAAATGGAATAGTATACCCTGCCCAAAGAGAAAAAGCCCATTTTTTTGGTAACTATTCAGCAACAACTTTTCCTGTCAGGAGTCCGCATGTCCACTACCTCCATACTTATCAGCAATGTCACCCTTTTCACAGATCCAGACACTCCGCTTCGCAAGGATCAATGGCTTTTATGTGATGGTGATTCTATTCATTCTTTTGGTTCCATGGAATCAGTACCAGATTGCCCCAATGCTGTTCTGCTTGATGGAACAGACAAACTACTTATGCCAGGGCTTATCAATGCACATAACCATTGTGCAATGACTCTTTTTCGCGGATTAGCAGATGACCTTGAACTTGGTGAATGGCTGAATGAGCATATCTTTCCGGCAGAGGCGGCAAACGTCAATCCGGAGATGGTTTACTGGTGCACAAAACTTGCAGCAGGGGAGATGATACTATCGGGAAGCACCACTGTGGCAGATGGTTATTTCCATGAGGATCAGGCTGCACGAGCACTTCTTGAATCTGGGATGAGGGCTATTCCAGCCCATGGTATTGTGGATTTCCCAGCCCCGGGAGTTCCTGATCCCAAAACAAACATAGAAGCTGTAGAGACTTTCCTTCTTGAGTGGAAAAGCAAAAATGACCGAATCACGCCTGCTGTTTTTGCTCATTCACCATACACCTGTTCTCCCCAGACACTACAAGCAGCTAAAGCACTGGCTGTTCAACACGAAGTTCCTTTTTTCATACATATTGCAGAGAGCAGGCATGAGCAGGAAATTATTATGGACCCACAGGGAACAAGCCCCATTCGTCACGTGGCAGCACTTAATCTACTGGATAAAAATACTGTCCTCATCCACTGCGTCTGGCTAGACGATGAAGACAGAGAAATCATTACGAATAGTGGTGCCGGAGTAATAATATGCCCGCAGAGCAACCTCAAGCTGGCATCTGGGATTGCAAAGGCATCACTTATGGACACAATGGGGATTCCCATAGGAATTGGTACAGATGGAAGTGCGAGCAATAACAGCCTTGATCTCTTTTACGAAATGGACATCCTTGCAAAAACCCAGAAACTGTGGACACTTGATGCCACAGCCATGCCAGCAAAACGGGCCCTGGCAGCAGCAACTGTTAATAATGCAAAAATCTTACACCTCTCACACATTGGAAAAATAGCTGCAGGATACAAGGCGGATATTATCCTTCTGGACATTGAGCAACCTCACTTGCAGCCATTCTATAATCACGACTTACTGGTCTACAGCGGCACTGGTGCAGATGTTGAAACAGTTATCATAAATGGCGAACTCGTACTGCAAGAACGCAGGCTTCTCTCATTTGATCTCGATGAGTGTATGGCAAAAGTTCGAAAGCTTGCAGTTCCCCTTGGCCTGCTCTAATATTTTCCTCCCAGACACACTTACTACCCGTCTCAAGAAAGAGACAGGCTTAACTAACCAAATTTCCATCATCCTGTATTGCAACAACAGTTGAAGAGTTCCTGCATAAGCCCATTTAGCCCATCCTACAGGAATCAGAACCTTT